>Ga0126342_10001443_pt1 | contig 33463 bp, 33 predicted proteins | sample Cyp1metagenome_FD_92528 | JGI IMG/M metagenome (GOLD analysis project Ga0126342, IMG submission 92528) | Coral microbial communities from Lord Howe Island, Old Settlement Bay, Australia - Cyphastrea 1 metagenome | ecosystem: Host-associated > Invertebrates > Cnidaria > Coral ...
AATAAACAAATATTAGTATTATCATTATTATTATCATTAGTATTATGACTATATATTATCATTATCATTGTTATAACAATAATGATAATAACATATAATGACAATAATAATATTATAATAATATAATATATAACAATAATAATAACAATAATAATATCAACAACAATAATATATATATATATTATATATTATAACTACTTTTATATATTGTTTAGGCCTAGATCCAGCATGTTCCTGTCGTAATTGCAGAAGAATGCAACAAAACATTTCTCTGTCACTTGGAGCACTTTTAATCGCATCCAAAGAGCTGATGTCGGTATCGCGCTTTGCTAAGCTTCGCAAAGCTGCGGCCACCTCGTGGTCACCAAACCTAGGCTACAAGCATTGTGTCATCTTCTCAAGTGAGTACTGATGAGAAACGCTATCCTCAAAATCTCATGACATCTCATGGCCACATATACACAAGATCACAATCACAAGTCTTTAGTTTTCCCAATTACTCAATCAACCCGACCGTTGGATGTAACGCTACCAAATGCTACCAGCACCCCTGGCTGTCCCAGTTTCAGATGAATTTTTGCCAAGTGTCGGCACTAACTTCGTGATGGCTCGTGATGCGGTGATGCGCACGCCAGCGTCGGAATGGGATAGGCACGCAAAAACCTCCAGGGCCATAGCTGTCACATGCTGTCACATCGGCAAATGCTCTAAAATATTCTAAAATCCTATTGGAACTCTGCCTCTCACAGTCAGCTTTCAGAATTTCAGGCAACTTTCTTCTGAGCTGCCAGTTGGCCAGTTGGCTGTGCCTGCGCCTTCAATGCCAGCAGTTCTGGCGATGTCAATTTTTCGCCCGGGAGCTCTGCGATGGCTTGCAAGGCCACCCCTTGGACCTTCAACAAAATCCATAGGGTATCAGAACAATATAACGAACATAGAACAACATGAGCGACAAATAGCGACTACAGTAGCGACCAGGAAAGAAACAAATTACAAATTTCAAGATGTTCAAGCATATTTCATCATGTTTCTACCGTTTCATCGTTTATATATGTTTATATAACCCATTTTTAACCCCATGTTCATCAGAAGTGTTGCGTTGCACGGGCGCACCGGAGCTGCCGCATCAAAGAAACATGCTCCCAGCAGCTGCGCAGCTTGTGGAGCCCAGGTCTTTTCCTGCAACCCATGGCATGGCCCAATGGGCCCAATCTGCTTGGATTTCATTGGTGAATAACACAGGACAATGCTCAGGACAACGCAAAAAGATCCTATAAATAGAACAATAATGATGGTTTAATAGCAATGGTTAATAATAATAATAATGTAATCATAATCATAATGTAACACTAATGACTAATGATATCTAATGATAATATGTCATGTGTCATGTTATTTCGCACAATGTGTCACAATCCAACGCTACCAATATCCCCTGTCACCTGTGCGCTGCAGCGCCGCGCCCCGCATCGCTGGCAGAGTTCTCCAGCGGCCCCGGCCACGGCGCGGGCCACCGCCGCAGCTACGAAGCTTCGCACCGACCTGGGGGAAGGGGGAGAAACATAGCTGGATGCGAATGGCAAAAAAATATACCATATACATGTACAATCAGATATGAGATTTGTGTGTATATACATATATATATATATGTATGTGTGCGTTTGTGTGTTTTTGTCTGTGTGTGATTACTTGTATCTACATGATTCTACATGTATGTATGTATGTATGTAATGTAATGTAATGTAATGTAATGTAATGTAATGTAGGGTAGGGTAGGGTAGGGTAGGGTAGGGTAGGGTATGGTATGGTATGGTATGGTATGTATGTATGTATGTATGTATGATTATGTATGTATGATTATGTATGTATGATTATGTATGTATGATTATGTATGTAATTATGTATGATTATGTATGTATGTCTATATATATACATATTCATGGAGGATCGTTCATATGGCGATAGCGGTTGATATGGTGGTTGATATGGTGGTTGTGGCTGACTGTAATTAGTCCACGACGGGGTGGCCATCGTGAAAAGAACATCAAATTTGAAGCCAAAACGAGCTAAATCATCGAAGTGTCTGGGACTTGTTACTGTATGTTACTGTTATTGATGTAAATTTATTAATTATACATATTTAACCAAACATTATTTTCCCGCATCACGTACCCAGTTGGCTCCACCATCATGTGATATCATAACCATCAACACTGAACGAACACGTTGATTCTAATGTGTCAATAAGGTGAGTCATCTACAGACCTGGGAGTCGCCCGTGATTGAAACATGTCAACTTTGGGGGAATACTGTTGAAGCGTACGATTGGTGTGATTGTCACATGGTCCCACCATGGTCCCATCAAATTTCAAAGATGTTTGATTTGTCCTGTTTTAGTTCAAGATGTTCTACTAAATCACCAGCAAGTGTGAGGTTGGTGGCGCGAAACGACGCACGACAAGCGCTTGCAAACCATGTGGCACTTGAGGGTGTTGCAGTCTTGCCAGGACTGCCATGCCAGCAAACTCCAGATTCTCAGGGAAGTTCTCACATTCACCTTGTGTTCCCACTTCAGTTCAGTAAGTGGTCGGAATTTCTTCACTCAGGTGCATAATTTTTGGGATGTATGACTTTCTGATGTTTAAGCATGTTAAAACCATGCTAAACCCACACATGTTGCGCTCCAAGCATGGCAGAATTCTGGGTCACTGGCTGTCCTTGGAGCACTCGCTACAGCCACTGGCGGAGACGAATTGGCCAATGGCTTCCACTGCGGCCTGTCGCACCAGGACGTTGCTGTCATGGAGGTGGCCACTGATGGCAAACCTCGGTACCCAATGGATCCCTATAGTTGTCTATAGTTAATGGCTCCAAAAAAGGTGTAGATCCCCTACATTCATCTACATTCTCCTACTAAGCCATGGTTTCTGGATGTTTCCGGTGGGTGTGTGAAGATTAGGAACGGATGATCTGAGTCCCCTTGAGACTGATGGAAGAGCCACAGTGCCACAGTGCAGCGTCAAGGGACAGAAGGCCCTGGTCCAACGGTGCCAAAGAGGCGATTCCTTTGACAGCTTCCGCTCTCACCGAAGGGCACAGGTCTTCCAACCGACCTCGAAGATACATCATGTGCTTGGTATCGCCTCGGCGTCCGTTGTCAGGAACTGCGCAGATCACAAATGGATGATGGATGATTATGGTATATACATATACCATAATATATCTACTGTATGTATATAAATATATATATATCATATATATCATGGTATACCATGGTATATCCCGGTATAGATCCAAGTGAGTGGCCCATGGCTGTGAGCATCTTCACAGAGGCCAGCCTGTCCAATAGCGCTTGCAGGTGTGGGATGATGCAACCATCTCGAAGTAAGAGTGACACATTAATGAAAAATGATGAACACTGCAACCTGTGCCTTCCACGTTCGCAGGAACCTTCCAACCGCGCAAAGGCCTGGGTTGTGCTTATGGTCACCAGATGTCACCAGCACACCAGGAGCAAAAATCCCAAGCACGGCACCTCTTCCAACGTCTTGGGTCGACGCGCCTCGGCTGAGAGTTGAACGGCCCCACTGGCATGCCAGACACACCAATGTCTTCTAAATGAACATCCCTAGGTGCATAAGAACACTTGCCAAACCTCTTGGGCTAGTGATTCAAACTGGTAAGCCTGGTAAGCTCAACTTTAGAATGCTTTGGTGGATTAAAGCATGTTACCTCGCTATTTGCATCATCCCATCTGCTGTCAAAGCTGCCAAAGCGGCGGCCACCAGCACAGCAGCTGCGGAATTGGCTACCCCAGCAGCATCCACCACAGGTGATGTCTGCAAGCAATCCCAGACCTGTGCCAATGGATGCCAATGGATCAAGGCATGAAACCGAAGAAACACATTGCAGGTCAGTACCTCCGCCTCAACTGCCGGCCACACCTGGCGATGTTATCCAAACATCGATTCAAAACATTTGAAACCCATTTGAAACTCATTTGTCAAACGCCCTCAAGCCATGTCTTAAGCCATGTCTTAAGCCACGTCCTTCTACCAGTTCTACCCGAGATCCCGACTCCGTCATCTCCGCGGCATTCCTTCGCACACTTCTGCAGCTGATCAAGCACCTGGCGAATCGGGACACGAAGTGAGCGAATCGGTAATTGGTGGAATCGGTTGATGGCAAGAATCGAACTCACTCATTGGTGGCCAAGCATCCAGAAGCCTTGAATTCCCCTACAATTCAAAATCATTGATATAAAATGCCTTCATTTAAACACAAATGTCAAGTTTTCAATCTGGTTCATTCAGCAAAGCCAAAGTATCGTCAGCCTCTGCGGCCAAGGCAGACTGCAAAGCGATGTGAAGAGTCTCTGTGGACACCACGAGCCTAAGCGTAAGCTCAGTGCTATGACCTTTGTACAGAATAGTCTCTCTATACTGCAATTTACCGATACATGCAGTATTGTACGGCCAATATCTAGCATACTTCATCTTCATAAAGCAAAACACCACTGTTCTCATTTTGTAATATATCTTGGAACCCAGTGGCTGCAATTCTTTCTCAGGCAACGCTTCACAGCGAAAGGCGTCGCTCATGATGTGTCCAGCACATAGCAACTTTTGACCTCAGCTGGGTGCAGAAATCAGCTCAACGTGCAGGACAATTGTTTAAGCTCCCTGCAACCTGCAGGAATCCAAACCCATGAAAACGCAAAATCTATCCGTATATTATCAATATTTATCAATGATTCCTGAAGATCCAAATGAATATAGCAATTTGCATCATATAAATTTATATCACACACCACACGTGTCAATACTGTATCATTCAATCTTTCTCTCTCTCTCTCTCTCTCTGAAAAGATGTGTATATATATAATCTATTATTGTTTCGTAAATATATGTAAATATAGTATATAGATTCAAATAGATTCAATCTTAATTCATCAGGCTCCGCAGGTCAACAAAGGGCACCCATCTAAGATGCCGACAAATCCGAGGCACTGCCCAGAGATCCTCAACGAGGCGCTTCAGGTCACCCACCTTCGACCTATCAGTGGCCGCCACAGGCGGATAAATCTTCTGGTCGGCAAACATCAGAATGTCAAAGAATGAATGCAAACATTGATAAATAGATATAGATAACTTTAAAAAAAAAAACTACATATCATATCAATATATCATATATATATGTGTATAATATGTATGTAGATAAATAGATATGTGCATATGATGTATATTATATATCAAATAATAAATATTGATCCAAGTACTTCAGGGTCCTAAATCCCCCAAAATTGACATCATTCAACACCATAAAATGGCATGTCAACCATGCCCATAAGCCATGTATGGGATGTGTTGGCCCCGTTGCACCATTTGACACCTTTTCTCTGCGGCCAAAGCACTCCTTTGGGACATCTAAGTCCAAGCTTTCACCCGAAAGCCCAACGACACTGCAGTTCATCATTGCTATGGGCTTCAAGGGTGGGATGCAAACCTTTCAAGGAGGCAGAAACTTTCTGGTCAGTCTGCTGAACTTGGGCTGGCGGAGGAAATCTAGCATTGTGGCCATGCTACACTTAGCGCGCCATGGATATGTGAGAAACATAAAACGAGATGAAACTTATGCAAAAAAAAACGCTTCATCGCCAATGGCCGTCTTTGAGCCAGCAAGCTATTGATCATGAAGAACGCCAGCTGTTCCCAAGGAAACTAGGGATATCTACTGAGATCATGCAACGATATGCAACGATATGCAACGATATGCAATGTGTTTGGTAAACCTGACATGTTCAAACCCCATGGTTCTGCTTCCGTTGCTTCCATGCATGGATATAAGGACCGTGCGGCATCCTTACCTCAGACCCACCCAGCAGATCGCTTCAGCTCCAGTGATCATCCATGGATCTAAGGTGCAGACCCATCTCCATGTAAGATCGGTTAAATGTCCATGGCTGCCATGGCTGAAGCGGTCATGAGAAACCACCTTCTCGGCGAATCTGTGACCTGTGATGACTTGGTCATAGCTGTTCCAGCATGTCAATGGAATTCTTGGCGGCCTTTTTCTGATGAAAAAAAACGCGACATGCTGCATGGCTGTGGCTATCATGTGTTTCAGCAGGTAAACAGCTGCAGCTGAACACATAAAAAGGCAGCAGGCTAAAAAAAAACAGCACATTACAGCACATTGCACTAAACTGTGCGAACAAACCCACACACCAAGCTGGCACTCCTGTCATCTTGTCTCAAAGATCATATCATTCAGCGTCAGACCGATAAGATAATAAGACAATAAGAAGTGGACGTACTACAAATGGTGATGCGCACCATGAACCCTTCCAAATCCTTCCAGCACCAACTTTTACCCGCTGCTGACCTGTCCCACAGCAAGTTTCGGGCTTTTCGGGGCCGGTTAAGCTCTGACACCGCTGCAGCCTCTTTGTGCCCGGGTCATCAGATCATTCAGCATCTGGAAATGCCAACCCTGAAGGCTTGGGCAGAGCAACACCCGCCCAGGTCATGCCATACCAGTGCCCCATGTCCCCAAGGTGAACCCACCCGTCAACGTCCAACATCCTTCAACCCATCCTTTCTTCAAGTTGATTCCGTGTTGGCGGTGCCCTGAGGTAGTGGCTTAAAGTTTCCTGTGCCAAGCTTGCGATGATGCTTGGCTGGGTGCCACGAAAAGGAGTGATGTTCCTGGCTGGGGCAGCTTGCCCACCAGCTGTTGGGGTCCAAGTGTTTTGGCACACAACCCGTCTGGTTCACTACCTTCGGGGTGACCGGGTGACATTACAAATCTTGAGAGCACCAATTGGAGTCATCTTGTTGGAAGGATTTCATGGAAAACTTGATCCACCACATGGCAAAAAGGTGTGTTGTTTCGTTTGTTTCTCCCGACTGCGCCTCACAGGTGTGAAATAGCATGTGCAATACTTCTCTCTCTCTCTCTATGCATGAGACTGAAGTGCTCCTGCCCGAGACAGGATCAATGACACCCCACTTCACATCTGGTGGCCTCATGTTTGGCAATTCAATCTAGCCCACGGGAAGGCATGTGGCAAGGAATGCCATAGGGATCGGGAAAGCTACAGTATGAACAGGATATAAGTGTTGTTCGGAGTTCTATGATGTTCTATGGGTATTCTGACGGTAGCCAGTTCAGCAATTCAATGGTTGATGCTGATCCAGCCGGAAATTCACGCATGGAGGAACAAGGATAAGCTCCACACCCGGTGTCAAATGGGTTTCGCCTCAGTTGTGCAGCGGGAGAGAGTGGCAGAGCCGTGTTTATATAAATATTACAGTAATTACTCTCTCTCTCTCTCTTTCCAGTTGCTAAAGGTTTCTTGTCATGTTTCAAGTTTGTGACTGCATGCCCTGTCTCGCTGTTGAAAAAGTGCCTTTTTGGCTGTGCCAAGAGCATGGCACCATCTGTTGTGCCGCGCCACGCCACTCGTCTCTGCTGCTGAGGCACAAGTCAGCCCAAAGCCGACCCTCAGGCGATCCTGCCTTGGTGCGCCGTCGAAGTATCTCATGGGCTGTGCAAAAAATATCAAAAAATATGGGCTTGCTGTATATTCCACCGGTACCTCAAAAAGCATTGATTCAGAAACGGCATCAATCCCATGAATTGTGAGACACACACACATACACACCAACAGACAAACACACCCACACACACATCAATGTCAATAGCGCTTGAGAGCACATTTTCGCATGACATCTGTGCGAAGTCTGTGATGTCTTTGGACAATGTTCTGCCTTAAAGCAACTGATATCAATTGATGCATATATAGAAAGACAGAACGCGTGGAAGATCTGGCCTAGTGCTCGCAGTCACTTCTGTACAAGGCACTCTTTTGGATCGCATGGCGTTCGCTTCATCTTTGCTACTGTTGGAATATCTGTCCAAGAAGCGTCAATTCTGGCATCAGTATGACACGCCTCTTGATGCCGCAGTTGGCATGGTCAGATCAACTTCATGGAATGCACGCAGTCCGTGTGTCCAACAAATTCTTGAACGAAGCGATCACTTGCTGGATCAAAGACCGCCACTTTGCCGCTGAAGAATGCCTGACGCTCAAAACACACCTGCAATGTTGCTTGAGTGTTCAGTAAGTTGACCTTCAATTTGACTCGACTTAGGAACTGTTCATAGAAAGGTTTACCAATGGTTGACAGTTGATGCAACATGATTCATCTATATTCATCTCATCTTCGTCGATGTGTACCACCAACAGGGCACACTGCAGCACAGTTGCCAGCAGCAATTGCCGGCCGCCAGGTGCCCACTGCGCACATGTCACAAAACCATTCTCCTGGCGATCTGAGCAAATCATGTACCCTCTGGTGCCATCATGTCCCACCAAATATATCCAAAATTTTCCAAATATCTATTATAATATATATACCTGGAGCCTGGAAGTTAGCTCAATTGGGCTATCCAATTTGCAATTCGATCCTGTGATCAAAAGAGCTCTTTTTAACCCAAGAGCCGTATTTTTGAAAGGGGCCGTGTATTGAACCCTTCAGAGTTGAACATCTATATGATACAGGTTTGTACACGTTTATACAGGTTAAACTGGGTAAACATCCCCACATAGTCTTGTTTCATTGCCATTCTCCTTGGCATTCGTTGGTCTGGCCCCAGGATTGTTTTTGGTTGTTGATGGAAATATGGAAATGTTAGCCACAGGATTACTTTCAAACATTCATCCCTGCTGATATTTCAACACAGGGGTCCTATTGACAGTTCATCTTCACTACTCTGGCCCTTTCACCTTTAAGATATTTTAAGATTTAAGTGACAAACCATTAGACCCCACCGCTTGCTCCCAACATCTCCCAGCCATGCTCTCGTTTTGACTCACAACGTGGCCATTGGTCTCATTTTGAGCAGGGGTCCTCAGTCCAGGCTGTTGGCCACAATGTTTGGACATGGCATGGAGTGGAGGATGAATGGGAGATATCCAATAGTTCCATTCATATCCGATCCATTGATCATAATCATAGATCAACCCCCCCAGTATTTGAATATGATGGATTCTTTTTGTTGGGCTTAATTCTTACTTGCTACGGGTCGCATTGGTCAATTCTGTCACACCTGTATTGATCCATCGGCCTTCTTATTGCCAGCCCATTTTGATCAAAGCTGTGGCTGTTCTGTGGTAGGATTTTCACTAGGATGGGCAGCTTAAGAGGAGTAGCTGATGAATGGGATTCTTGCTCCCATGTGCGGGACATGATGCGAAATCATGGCTCTCTCTTTGTGAAGGAGGCTGGGCAGGCAGAAGTGAGGGGAAACATAGCATGTGCCCAGATCAACTACCACACCCTTAAGCCTTTGGTGGAAAGACTTGAAGAGTCCCCTGGTGTACTTGGCATGCATTCGCTCCCAGATCTCAAGAAGCAGAATCTAGTCTCATTCAATTCATTACCTTTTTACTTTGTTGGTTTAAGATGTTTAACATCCTGGAAACCAGTACAATACCTCCTGCCACCTTTGCACCTGCGTGCTACCAGTCATTGACATGTTTCAACATCCAACATCAGCCAACACTTCTCAGGATCAAAGCGTTCTACATCAAGTTCCAGGCTCCAGTCCCCAATGCCAAAATTTTGAGGAAGGAAGCCAAGGCGGCCAAGAAATTCATGGTGCTAGTCAAGGCTAAGCTTCATCGTGGACAGACTTGCCGGACTCTTCTTTTTCGAAAGCTCTTGGCTTCTGCATTTGCATCAACACGTTCCAAAGTGCAGGACTAGATTAAGACCAAATGATGAAAGAACAGCACTTGGATATCCAAATCTTTTTGACTGGGGTTTGCCATTCTTATACTGAAAAAGGCCATTGGATGAACCCACATGATTCGACATTAAAAAATCTATGTTTGTGTAAGGTTATTCCTCTTACTTAGTATATAGTATAATGTGATGTCAGATTCACGGCACTACTATATACTGACCCCACACCTTCACCCTACTCCACTTTCCCTGTCATCGAATCCAAGGGTCCGCTCACAGCCACGTCAGGAGATCACTGAGAACTCTTGTGACCTGGGCATGGAGGCGGTCGATGATTCTGAGGAAGAAGTGGATTCGGATGACCAAGGTGGTGATGAAGCTGATGAAGATGAGTTAGATGACAGTGGGGAACCTGAACCTGCTATCCATGATGGTGATGGGCCTACTAGTTCAACTTTGTATGATGATGAGGAGCAGCCCCATGATATCTTCGGGGATGCCCTTGAGAGCCAGGAGGTTGCCGAGGGTGATGTCTTCGTGGGTGAATCCAATGTCGAACAAAGTGATACCCAGGTTCCTTCCATGGATGAATCCATCTTTGAACAAGCTGTTGAATTTACCACCGATAGCCAAGTTCCAGAAGAATCTGACCTACATGGTCTTACCCAAGCTGACCCTGAAGTTCTTTGCATTGAGGATACCCCTGAGAAGGAGAAGGATCCCCAAGCTATGTTTAAACAACGCCGTGAGATCGAGGACAAGATCAGTGAGCTTACCGTCAAGCTGAACAATGCCCGTAAGCAAAGTGCGGCAAAGATCTTCAGCTGATTTATGCCAAATTGTTTTCAACAAAAACACTCTGTGAATCCTGAACCCTTTAGAGAAGACATAAGCTGATGTTCAAGAGTTTGGTTGGTTAGGGCTATTTTTGAAACATGTTAGTTTTGCATTGTTTAGCTCATTGCTGCTAACCTTCTCCAACTAAGGAAGGCTATGGATGGAGCTGCTGAGAAGAAGGGTTCTTCTGGATCATCTTCGAACACCCCTGCCCTAGTCATGGACAGCCTTCCGTTTGGAGGTGATGAAGTGGACACCCTGCCATTACACTCTAAAGAGATGGACTTGCTTGCCGAGGAGTTCAAAAACACGCCCGCTGAGACTTACAAGGGTTTCGTCCCTGAAGCTCCCACAGTGACTTGCATCTATCATGGTGGTATTTTTACCTTTTCCATGTGTGTAGTGGGTGGTAGGCCCTTGAAACAAAAAACACAAAATCAAATACTATTGGACATGAACTTGCATGTTTTGGAGCACCATGGTTTTTTTTTGTCTGAGCTGCTTTGCTATCTCGGCTACTTAGGTGCTTCGGCGATCGCAGCTTGCTCTCAAGGCACCCGAGACTGACGAGGACAAGGGAGAGAACAAAAAGAAGGGACCAGGCAGGCCAAAGGGTAAACCTTCTGCAGCAAAAAGCAAAGCCAAGGCGAAAGCCAAATCCAAGGCCAAGGGATGTAAGAAGTTGGTTGACAACAAGGGGGATGACCATGATGGGGACCACCCTGAAGCAACTTCAACTTCCGACATTGGCAAGGGAGATCCCAAGGATGCAACACCAGAGGATGCGGAAGTGCGACAGGATCCAAGTGCTGGAACCGACCTCACCGACATCAAGCCTTCAGAGAAGCCTGTCAAGAGGAAGAAGACCAACAAAGATCCCAACACGTTGGCTGACAAACCCATCAAGAAAATCAAGCAGGACCAGATTCAGAAGCCTGAGAAGACCGATGAGACCAAGCCCGAGATCACCAAGGAGGCCGAGATCACTGTGAAGCACGACGCAGAGCCCGACAAGCCCGACAAGCCCGACAAGCCTGGCAAGCCCGAGGACAAGAAAGACATTCGGGAGCCCCCCAAGAAGAAGCCCCGTGGGCAGGCCGCAACATTTGCTCGCAGAGTAGAACCCAGCACACCGTATGGCAGGGCAAAGTGGTCAGCTTTGCGAGATGCCTTTGTCTCAGTCATCAAGCCCACTCTCTCTCACTACAGCGCTGCCGAGGACTCGCTGATGATTCGGGTTTGTGTCTGGCACTGCTGACTTTTGTTCTTAGTTGTTTGTGAGTGTTACTTGACCAATTCCATCGAATATGTTATCCCATAGTTATTTTTTCAATTTGGCTGCAACTTTCCAAGCGTCCCAGAAATGCATCTATACCTTTAAGTTTTTTCAGCCCATATCCAACTAATCTACAATCCCATGTGCATTAGTCACCCCAAGAGACACCAAGATTCAGGCGCATGGGTCATTCCAGCTACACTCTTTATAAACCCCAAACATGTGCTGTAGGACCAGTTCTGGAAGTATGCCACTGAGAAGTGGAAGGACATGGACGTCCAACAGGATCAGCTAGATACCGAAGCCAATTTGGCTGCCACTGAGTTTCTGGCAATTTCGAAAAACTGAGGTTGCCCATCAAATAGATTTCTCAGACCTAGGGTCATGAGCAGTGTGTTGCGGTGCGCTGGATTGCTACAATATGCTACTATGGTTCAAACTGCGTTTAAATGTCATCGTGATTTGGGAATTTTCATCCAGTGATCTTTGGATTTCTATTGAAAGAATTGTGGGATTCCCATCAATGGATTCATTTGCAGTGCTTAGCAACACCAATAGCATTTGGGGATGTGATGCCAGTGTTTCACAACGGTAGGGCCTGCACCGGCTGAGCAGGCTTGGCTCAATCAATTTCAATCTGTCAAGAATCCTATATAATCCTTCAAGATAGGACAACCTACAAAGGATGCAAATAAAGTAATAACTTTCCAACAAAACTGGCAGTGAAGCTAATAGTGCAAGTAATATGAATCTAAGTGGAAATGAAAAAAATATTATGTATTATTTGTTTCATTGGTGAATTAATATGTATTATATAGGTATGTTCCATATCTGTATATATTCTGTCCATGTGGCCCAACATTTGGGTATATATGATCTGGTTTTGTGGTTGCCTGTGCTCAGCTACGTGTGCCTCTGACAGGAAGCCACCATCAGGGCAAGTGCTTGCCACCGTTGTCCCATTGCTGGTCAAAAGTGACAGTGCTATTGATCCCGGATACCATCTCCCCTAGACCAATCAAAATTCGCAAAGTTTGTTTCATGAATTGTTCTAGCTTTGGCTTCATCATGTTGCAATGAGTTGTTCAACCATTTCCCCAAATTATAAAATGTAAGATTTCAGCACCCTCCAAAGATACAGGGTAGTTTGAACAAAGATTGGTTTCCATGCAGAAAGACATAATTCCACATGGTACACGTTTTGGTTACCACTGAGTTGATTGGTGATATTTACACTGCCATAGGGAGAATAAAAAAATGCATAAAAAAGGTAATGAATCTACAATTGTAGGGCCATGCACGGGCTTGGAACCATCTTTTTTTGCACATGGCAGTGAGTTCCCATGACCAGCTGAGCCCTGAGTTCCAAGGCCATGATTGCTCCAAATGACGTCAACCTTGTCGGTCATGCCGGCTAGCCTTGGACCAGCTTCTGATTTACTTGACCCAAAAAAGTAAATGGGTGTGGAGGCTGAATGAGATTTCAGTTCAAACATATCGAACTTCCTCATGTGTTGGGGTGCAGCTGAAACAGTAGTAGTGTGGGAGTTTATTACAAAGCCAAACCAATCTTTATCTTGAGTTGTTTTGGCTCCGGAAGGGAAAACCAAACACCATCTAATTAGCAGTTCCCTGTTTGCTCACCACCTGCAATGGAGCTTTTGGAACCTCACAAACGGGTAAAGCTGAGTTGTGTTTTGCAGCGGCTCTACCTGATTGGTGCACCCAAGGCAGCTAGACTTACTTATGGCACCTATGGCACATGCATTTTCAAACATATGCTCAGTCTGATCATGTCAGATAATGTATGATATATTGCCTAACCCAGCCAGTGTCTAAACTGGTAGGATTCGCTAGCATGATCAAGAACGCATTTTGGTTTTATTAATGTAGACCACTTAGTCATATAGATGCATGTATGTATGTGTAAAAAACAGATAAACGCTTAATATGTCAATGTCATCATCCCTACCAAGAAACATGTGCAACCTTTGATGTTATCCAGTTAATGTTCAGCCAAAAAACTAATCCCAACCTTGGCCCAAGGTACTGATGGCATGTGTACTACTGTTGGCAGCCAACCCAGATATGACAGTCTTTTCCGAGGCTCGCCCTGGTGTTACCAAGCTATGTATATCGAAAGATAAGATATATATATATATATATATCAATTATGAATTGGCATCCTCGTTTTGATTGTGATGTGTGAAGATCCAATTATGACTGATTGTGGCACCAATGTCAGAAATGCTCTGTTCAGCTTGGCCTACAAGCATATATTTTTTTTTAAAAAATAAGGTAAAATTGCTGCAATTCCCATAGTAGTTCCCACACAGCTTGGCTGACGTCACCCAACACGGTTGTGAGGCGTATGGCTTCATTGAAGTCTTCTCAGGTGCTGGCTGGGTGACAAAGTGCATGCAGGCCAATGGCATTGCCTCATGTAAGTTCGACATCAATCTCAGCCAGCCGATAGAGGGGAAGCAAGATGCCATGAACATTCTAACAGATGCAGGATTTACGTTATTTGGCTTTCATACCACAAAAAAAATGGTAATTTGTGTATATCTTTTCAGGGATCACTTACAGACATATGTCGTTTGGGGTACTTCATTACCAAAACACATTGGGGACCTGGGGACCAGTGAGGTTGATACTACTGGCAATTCTCAATGCTAGATTCGACGACTTTTTCTTCCTGGCGGGTCTGGTGTGTTCTTCATATGTGACAGTATCAATGGGTACACACTACCGAGCTCCATGGTTTCCTTTGGGCAGAGAGGACATACCCTTTGTGGACGAAGGGAACCGGATGACATGCAGGAGCGTGGCTTCAAAAAACACATGTTCAAACATGGCAAATTCCCCCATGACCATCTTATGGGATAAAACAATCAAAAATAAAAGTAATCAGGATTGGCTGTGTGAAACTCTTGGATTGGGGAATCAAAGTTTCGTGCAAAACATTACCATGTGGATCATCCCAAGATTATCACAAATCAAACCTTGGTCATGCCCAAACACTGGGTTCCAGTACATGATCTAATCCACAGCCACTGCATTGTTCACAAATAAATGATGCATTGATGTTCCAAAGGATTTCCGACTACTTGTTTTAGTTGCTGTTATGGATGAATTTCATTTGGTGAAACCTATTATTTTATGTTATCAAAGATGGCATCATGGTAGTCTATCATGAGGCTGGCCTTGGAAAGATTTTTTTTCCTGATAAAAGGGTTTAAGTTGGAATCCGAAGTATATATTATGTGTTTCACAAATCATCAATAAAGTTATTGGCCCCTTTTTTGGTCCAAGTGCTGAACCTCTCACAACCCTTTCGCTGACACCAGCTTGGCAACCCGGCTCAGGGTAACGCTTCTCATCCTGGCAGTGGTGGCCATGGGTGGGAGTTGGATGGTGGAGCAGCCACGCTCATCGCTGCTGACGTGGCATCCCAGGATACGTTTGCTTTGGCGCTTGTTGCCCGAGGTGTGGGCTTTAAACCCCAAAAGCATTCAACAATCTAATTGGTTTGGGAAAAGTAAGCCTCAATTGTTTTTATATGGGGCGTATCCACCTCTTTGATACCTGGGATCAACATAGCCTCAAAAAGGTATTCTTCCAGGGACTTCATGGCATGGGTCTCACCGATAACTCACTGTTTGTAGATGCATGCCTGTGTGTGATAAGGTGGTGGCAAAACAATATTGATCCCCTGAAGGTGTTTGAAGGCACCTGGTATGCTGGAATGTATGGATCTGGCACTGAGAAACCACATGTAGGATGGTCCAACAGCCGGACCATTGCATGCCTCAACAAGGGAAAGATGAACAAAACGATCCGGGCAAAGATCAAGAGACGTGGAGTGAAATCAACCAAGACATACAAGAACCGTTGGGGGAAGAAAAGGTTCAGTGGTTCCAAGGCACTTAAGTCTACTGGGATACCTGGTCTATGCCTTCAACATGGTTTTGCTATGGTTGGGTGTCTGTTTAACTCAATTTTTTTTAAATACATTGGGTCGATCTTTATAGTTGTCATGATCATATTCTCATAAGAAATGAGTCGGGGTAAATACCAACCAGCCATGAGTACACCCGAAGACCACTTAATTTTTTGGCTCCACTCTCACCAAATGCAGGAAATGGACCCACATCCTCATTGCATTTTTTGGTTTGGTATTCTTGTAATTTCTTGTAACCTTCTAATTTAGGGAACCCAACTATCAACTCAACAGGGTCATGGGGTATGGAAACCAACCAGGGTATATCATCTCATGGTGGCTCATGGGTGACCCACACAAGTTTGTTTGTTCCCAATAATGTTTATGACCATTGCAGTCAATCCATTCATTCCCTCATTACTGAGGACTTATCCTCCCAAATTTGGGCAGCGATTGGCTGCACTCCACCCTCGGTTCATCAACTCCCGCACCTTGTGGTTTGGAGCTGCTCTTGACCATGATGACCTGAATTGTGGGTTGGAGCTGTTTAAAAGCCTCCCCTGGTCGGAAACAGACTGGTGGGAGGATGCTGAGATGAAATCCATCTTTATTTATTTACGTGGAGCTAAGGGCCTTTGTTTTGGCAGCCTACGGCCTTGCTTTCCAGAGGAAATCTAAATTTGCAGTGTTGATCACTGCACTGCAATTTCCAACATCTCAAGTGATTTTCATACATTATTCATGCTATATCTCAAAGGGGTATCTTAGGCTGCTGAGGGCTTGTAAAATGACTGGTCCAAACATATGTACGTGTTAGTTCCGAAGTTGATGTTTTGAGATGTTGGTGCTACCTGCTATCTAGAACCATGCACGATGTTGCCAAACAAATGCAAAAGAGATGATTCTGTTCAGATCGAGAAAGGTGTAACCCTGATGACCATTCATCGACATATATCAGTGATTACTTTACCTTTTTGAACAGCTCATCACTCAGTCTAGGGGCCAACACCTTCAGAACAGTGGTCAACCCAAGTCCAGTGATGTTTGCTGCATTCATGACTGTATGTTATGATCCTTTTAGCTTGTTTTTTGATCTAGAACTACTTTTTGGAAACATCAAGGGTGAATATGAAGAACTATGGCTGGTTCTTGGTGAAAAATAGTGAAAAATCATGCCAAAACCCACAATTGGTGAAATACGTATTTTTTACGTAAAAAATACGTATTTCAACCCGTACCGAACCCGTACCCGTAAAAGTCACGTATTTTTGCGTAAAAGTCACGTATTTTTGCGTACCAAAATACGTATTTTTCCCGTAATTGGGCCAATTTTTCACTTTGGGATTTTGTTCATGGTGGATCCCAATTTAAAGGTTCTGACTCCCAAAAAAGTGGAATTTAGATGCGCATGATTCCCAATGAAGTGTTTGTTGTGCATATGGGAACCTTTCACTGCTGTCTTTCTAAATGGTCAACTGTTCTTCTGTTGCTGAAGGGATTGGTTCAAGGATCAGTGGAAAGTTAATAGCATGGGTAAGGCGGTTAAGCAAGACACTGCCCCCAAAAAAACTGTGCCATCACGGCAATGGTCTTGCTCAGAGCTTCAAGATGGTCATGCTAAGCTCTTGGAGATCAAGTCTGAGAAGCTTTCACCGGATGAGATGCAGAAACAGATTGACGAAGCTTATCATAACAATATGTGTCGTGTTTTTTTTGGGGATCTTTTGGTGCAACCCAAACAGTTTCACCTATATCAATTCCAAAGATGCTGGGAAGATAAAGACACACAAGCATAAACACATCATGTGTTCAGCTCCATTCTCAGGACTATGAACGTCAGCTGGTTGCTTTGAAGAAAGGCTTATCGGATATGTCTTTGAGTGAGCCTTGTCCATACAGCCTTGGGGGGAAGATGGTCTTGGATTGTTTCCCTTCCATATCTTCCATCACATTTTTCTTCCCCAAAATCCACCAACTCACTTTGAAATTTTAAGGTCAAAGAGCCCTTTTATAAACCCAACTGGATTATGGGTATCAGTTCATCGGGTAAAATGTGGTATGCATATACAGATTCATGTAGGTCAATAAAGAAATAGGCAGATTGATGGTTCTAGCCCCAATCAATTTAAGCAACAAAGGGTCTCTATTCATAATCAACTTAGGTGGGTATTCATCAAGTGATATTTTTCCTTGGTCAACCGATCCAATATAGTACCAGCATGATGACTCAATGACTAGGATTTCATGGTTTTACACATGAATCTAAGTGCTTCCCATCTAAGGAGGCTGAGACCCAACCAGTCTCTCATCTGAAATTATGTTGGGTCAGTGCTCGCCCTGTTTTTTCTAACGTTTTGATGTTCAACCAATGGATGGCTCTCAATGAGGCATCAGAGGAACAGATCAATAACAAGTTGAAGAAGACCTCGGCTAAATCGAAGGCGCAGCCTAAGGCCAGCGCTCCGGCCAAACCAAGGCCACCGCAATCCCAAGTTGAAAAGGCTGACAAACATCCCCGGTCACCCCCAAAGGTCGATCAAGCTTCGCCCAACCCTGGGGCCTCCAAGCGAGTCAAAGGCAAACAGCCCAACCCTGACATGGCGCAGCAGCTTGATGACTTGCGTGAGGCGCATCAAACTGTTTTCCTTTAGAAAATTAAATGGGACCAAGCTCCTGGTGCTATACTGTGATTTTTAATGGGCAGCTGGCAGAAGAACTAAGGAACCTTTTGGGTACCTACGTTGGTGCAATGGGAATATCGGTCAGATACCTTATATTGTAGTTGATTATACTCATATGCACATGAATGGACTTCATCATTTTCCATTATGATGATTCAAAAACAATAAAAGGAATTACACATCGGGAATGTCCCATTCTTCACTCACCATATCTCACAATACTTCATTCTAGCTCCTGGGGAGGCCAACCAAAAGATGATGGATGAGTTAGCTCAACTCAAGCAGGAGCAGGCAAAGAAGCCTACCAAGAATTCTTATGAGACTCCACCCCCAAAGGTCCGTGGCCCAACTCCGAACGCAAAGGCCAGTGGGTCCTCTGCACCCTCTGCGTCCCAGCCCCGAGCCTTGGCCAATCCACAGGGTGCTGCACCAGCAGCAGCATCCGAAGCGCCTTCAACGGAAGGCGCCCGTTTGGCAAGATTGAGGAGGATGTGCGAGATGAAGCCCTCAGGGAAGTGTCATGTAACCCCTGAAATTCACGAGCGTTGGAAGAAGGCCAACCATACAGAAAGGTTGAAACTAGCAGATGAGTTGGAAGCTGCAAACTGGGCAAAGGACTGCTAGATATATACGCAAACAACAAACATGCAAACACTTATTATTTGATATGACATTATATGTTTTGTTTTTAATCAGGTTTTGAGTTAAAACCCGCTGGCATTATGTTTACCTAACCAATCCCATATTTCATCAGCCTTGGCTTCAGGACATGTTCATCACACGGGTCACGAAGTCAGTGATCAAGACCAACAAGCAGTCCCGGAAAAAGAGAAGGGGTTGGTACACCAAAGAAGCCATGGCCAAAGATTTGGGCTGGAGTTCGTTACTCATCTTCACATTGTACATGTTAGTACTACTTAATTGATCATTGATGTCTCATTTTGATAAGTTTGTTCTCTATATTTCCCAATTTCTTTTGGGGTTTAGATTCAATACTTGGATGAGCCAACCAATCACAATCTTCAAAGCATCAACAATGTAGAGAAAACTACCACTGCTCGACAGACTCAAGACCCCCTTTTCTGGTTCTGGGCCTTGTGTGAAAGTCGATTGATTCCCAGGTCCTACATCAGATGCGTCGTGGAGTTTTGTGAGAAGCCGGCCAATGCTCTTACGCATACAAAGAAACTTCTTTGCACATGGGGGTCTGCATGCTGGTCATGGCAATCTTCAATTATTTTGTAGTTTCAAGATGTCTATTCACACTGCTACAAGTCCTCCAACAGTGAACCTAGGAAGGACAAATACAATAAGAAGCTGCTCAAGTACAAAGTGGAAATTGAAGATGGAGAGTCAGAGCTGAGTGAGGATGAGGAAAACCACATTCACCAAGACACAGAGGCCATATGCATCTTTAGTGTACTTCCCTTACAACATGTTCAGGTAAGTGATATGTCAGACTCTGGCTGTCCTCGGTTCCTTCCATCATTGTCGGCACTCTTTGCCTCAGGTGGCTGAAGGGGATGTGGTGCACAAGCGACTTGGGTTTCAGAAGGAGGATGATGGATCTGATGAGGATTCAGAACAAGAAGGAAATGCAAAGCAGGTCAACACAGCCCAGAAGGATGGGTTCAAACAACATTGTTTTGGTCTTGTTCTAAACCGAAACTGGCGTATCTAAAAATTGAATCAATTTTCAATCAGTTTTGAAAATACCATCTCGGCATAAACCTTATCTGATATTATCTGATGCAGGAGTATGAGAAGTTCATCCGCTTCTGCGACAGCTTGTTGTCGAGGGCGGGGAAGCTATCAGAGCTTTCCCAAAGTCTGGAACAAGGGCTGGAAGAGTCAGGCAAAAGTGAAACCAGTTTTGAAGGCAAAAAGGTCAAACAGTACCAATCCTAGCGCTGCAATGATCTCACATTCACACAATGTGTGTATGTTCAATCTCATTTTTAAAATGTGGTGAGCCAAGCATTCACACAACCCACGCTCCCAAAGTCTCAGCTCAGGTCGATCCAGAGCTTGGAGGTTGCTGGCAATGTCCTGGAGCAAGAGTACGAGCATTGCGATGTGGTCAAGTTGGACGTGGATGCGTTGAAGGATGGTGGTGCAGGACTTGACCAGCACAGTGTAGAGCAGTTTCTCAATTAAAATATTCGTTAGGGTGATCAACTTTTAGCTTTACTGCAAAACTCTTTTGAATAACATCATTGAAAAGCAATAGCCAATATATTTCGTGCTTTCAGATTTTGAAGTGGTGGTTGAATGGATGCACGAACATGCTAACTCCAAGTCATCGAATTGCAGCACTAATGAACCCCACTCACCCAGGCTTCGTAAGAAGATGGATTGCCAAATCAAAAAGACGACGTCGGCGTGCCTCGTCCACACTCAATGTGGCGTAGACATGACACCCGAAGGCCCATCACCTGGTCCTGCACCAATGGCCCAGGTGCTCAAAAGTCACAACCGCTGAAGTTGCTGCCAAGATCTTTGGTGGCATTGTAGTGTGGGGGTTCGATGATGGAATTAGAACTTGATATCAGTAGTCAATGAACAAATGTTACTCCTGTCCTATCAAGGCTACAGTAAATGTTTTGTGCTTGAATCTGTCCACAACAGTGTGCGTAGAGTCTTCACAGTGGATGGGTTCCATGTTTACTCCCAAGATATTGAGCAAACACCATCCTACCCTAAAGGTGCCCGGTATATGGACATCAGTAACCTCAAGATGTGGTGATTCAACAACCTACTGCCCTATTTCCACCATCAGCTCAACACTGTTCAGGAATGTGAAAAAGCTGCTGGCCAATGTGATGAAGTCAAGGGCTGATGCTTGAGAGTCCCAGTGCTTAGCCTCTTTTGCCCATAGAGGTCGATGAAACCCAGGGCATCCAGGGGCCCTTTTTTTGTGGGGATTGGCTGCAGTGCTGAGATGCGACTGCAACATTAGATGGACTCAAACATGTGCAGAACACGTGTTGGGGAGTCATGATGTGGAACAGTTCATATGTGCGATATGCTGCAATCAACAGATTGCTCGCTTGGAAACGCTTACCAGCTTAGAGGGTCGATGCAAAAAGTTATCAGCTTGATGTTCCATGCAGATGTGGGCCCACTAGCAGAGTGACTTCACATCCCAAAAAACTAAACCATGCGGATGGGGAAGGAGCCCGAACTAGATATTCCAACTGTTGTGAGATCAACCTTTTCCAAACTTGAAGGTGCCCCAAAAAATGTTGAATCACATAAACGTTAATTTATCCATTAATTTTTCCAGGTCTCCCCATTCTGATTGCATCCACTGGATTGCCAGGTCAAGCTGACCTTGACCAAGTCCTGCGCCACTGCGCTCGCCTGATAGCCAATGGAGTTGGGATCCCCAATGCTGGAAAAGTTTCAGAACAACCTCTGTGCATGCATGGATGGCTGATACACTTGGCATGTGTACTGTAGCCAGTTTTTATCCAATGATGATATGCAAGTACAGTCTTGGAAAAACATGGTGAGCAAAGTACACATAGTGCAGATCCAAACATCACATGTGGGAATAGTGAACAACATCAACAAATATCAACAAACATCAGGACAAACGTGTAACCATGATATTCCAAAAAACAAAAAACAAAGCAATAGTATATAACAACGACCATGACAATGACAACATCATCTGGTTACTTTTCCTGCATCTCAAATTCAATCATAATTCATCATGGGCGATGGAGCAGATGGTGGTGACGATATGTTGTGGGAACTTCTCACCTACAGATGTCCTTTTTCGGGGGCCAAACGCACTGCTGGGGCCACACCCATCGATGTTTGCAATGCAAAGTGTTTTGGCTAAATTCAGAGTTGTGACTGAAACATGTTCATGGGTATGCTCTTGTGAAAAATGATGTTCTTTATGTTCTTCCCTCAGTTGTATTGTGTACCTAGCTGAGGTGTTTAAAAATTGAGCAGCCTTCCAAAGACTATGAACCACTTCAAGCAAACGGAGTTGATGTAGCTCCTTTCCAACTGAATGGGGTTGAAGCATTCGATCCGGGATGCTCCCAGCCTTGTCCTTCTCCAAAGACCGTGGCCGACATGAACGAAGTATCTCAGCTGAACACGCCGTTGACACACCCATGTTTCATGACCATTGCAATATTTATATGTCCAACACTCCAATTCCGTAAAAAACAAACGGCCATTGAAACATGTCAGGTACAAGATGACGATGCCAAAATAGATCTTCTGAGTGGCCCTCTCCCAGATGGTATGTTGAACCGTTGCATGAAAACTGGAACTCGATCCCCCATATGCGGCCGGATCTTGGAACACTGTAAAGAAAAAATTTTGTCATTCAGAGAGGCGATGGGCATTCGCCTTTGTGTTTTCAAGATTGGTGTGACAACTGACCCACTAACCCGATACCAATCCTACCGTGAAAAGGGTTTCACATCAATGTGGGTCATTTTCTCTGGTGACAGTGTTGACGTGGTACATATGTTAGAAGCTGCTTTGGTTTCGGAGTACCACCAACATGTTGGTTGCCGAAATCAAAAAGGAACTGGGGGTGAAGGAGCGTTGAACCGAAAACTGTGTGTTAGCCCGCCCTTCTATGTTTACGTTAGCGGAGCAAGGGCAGACCAGGCCCGACTTTTGATGTGAAAAAAAGGACCGATGTGCATGCTTGACAGCTCCATAGTGCAAAACCAGTTCGATTGATTGGTATTGGAAATGAGCCAAGAAAATTCTATGCATCAACTCCTCTAAATATAAAATATTCACCGGAATATATGCATACCACCCGATATGGAATACGATATGGTATACAAGATACAATATCATAAAGATGCCCTGCCACTTTATACTATCCTCGCTGGTCGGAAGTGTTAGAGTCAATGCCATACTATTCCTCCACACCATCCCGACCAATCACACTTTCCAAGCCAAAGCTGCGCTCGCTTAGGCGCCGTGCAAGCACTTGGTGGAGTTGGCGCAGGCGCAGGTCGCTTCTAACCCAAGAGCAAGTGAAGCCATGAGGATGTTTGCAAACATCCGGTTAGAGGATGCAGAGGTTGGGGTCCATAGATTGTTTCGGGAGCGAGGCTACTCTTGCCCAGTGAAAATTTCTGAGTTGGACCTCGGTGAAGGGAAACTGAAGAAGTTTCCATTTATCAAACTTAGTGATTGGATGAAATATCTGATTGACACAAACCGCCTATCGCGGCAAATGGTGGGTGCTGCCAACCTGACCAAGATGAAGGCAATCTTGGGTGAGTTCTGGCGCAGGCAAAAGACTGTCAGGCCTGACTCAGCGTTTTTTGAATTTGCTGCAGCTCATGGCCTTCCTTTGAACCAGTGCGTCCCACTTGTCGCACACAGATGAGGGACGCAGCTACAAGCATTTGCCCCTCTTTGTTTTGAGCAGCCATGGAGCAGTTGGCAGAGGAAGCAGGTCATGGCTGGCCCAAGGGAAACACAAAGCGCCACTGCGCAGGAATGCAATGGGTTTGAACATGGTTGGTTCCACCTGGTCAACGAATTTCATTTTTTGCTCGGCTGCAAAAAATGTCATCCAGGAGCCAGGCGCTCTTGACAAGATCTTGGAGGTGCACAGTGATGATGTGTACAAGCTCATGACCGAAGGACTGCAGAGTGCAGATGGGCAGCGTTGGTGGTTTATTCACCTGGCGACAAAAGCAGATTTGCCAGCCCTGCAGAAACTGACCAACTCCTATCGAAGTTTCGGCAATGTCCCACGGGCTGCTTCGTCAAGGAACCCATGCAAGGGCATTTGCTATTTGTGCAGTGCTGGGCAGGAAGCGGATCCTGTTGCTGGTTTGCCAGCAATTCCATACGAGGATGTTTCGCGGAATGCAGACTGGGTGCGAACCACTGCCCAGCAGGTGCCTTGGAACACTTTGCCTACGATCCTGACCCATTTGCCCTTGTCGACCGAGGAGAAGATTCGTTTCTTCCGAACTGACCTGTGGCACAATGCGCACTTAGGTGTCTTGAAGCAGTTCACAGCATGTGCTTTTGTGGCAATTGTGGAGAGTGGACTGGGATGCCTACCTGCTGGATCAATTGAGGCAAAGTTTTCATGGCTGACAGGCCTGTATCGGCAGCACTTCAGAACACCGCCATTTGTGTCTGAGATTTCTCGAGATACAATGTGTTTCCCGGCCAGTACTGCAAGCCCCATTGGGAAGTGGAGCAAAGGAGCGGCTTCTGCTGAGATGATGTCTTTCCTTGATGCTTTCTGCCGAGACTACATCGTTGGTCACACGGAAGACCGGTTGCTTCTTTCGATAGTTGCTCGCCATGTGATAACTGTTTTTTTTGGGAAAGTGGTGAAGCTTTGGGATACGGATATGTTACCCTGATCTTTTTTGTGTTTTGTACTTGGGATAGAACATTACTGAGGCTGATGCCACACGTTGTTTCAATGTGACAATGGCTGCGTTGTATTCGTTTGGATTTTGGATCCGGAAGGAGAAAGCCATCGTTTTGAGCAATTTGATGTTCAGATTCCTCGCTGGGTATGCATGCTGTGCCTCCATCACTTTGCTCCAGCACAAACGCCGTTTCCCGATGGTGCCAAAGGTCCACATGATTGCGCACACAGCGCTTGATCTCTGGGTTCAATCCCAGATGGCTGACTGGGTTGAAAACCCAATTGCATACACCAATCAATCCCAAGAAGACTTTATTGGGAGACCGGCTAGGATCTCACGCCGGGTGAATATAAGATCCATTCACAGATCAGTTTTGTTTCGGTCTCTGATTGTTTACCAGGAAAGTTTATCTCGTGCAGATTCCGACCAGCGAGGCTTAGATGGATACAGTGACTTGTGATATATGGCTACGCAGGGCTCTTTAAAACTTAGTATGCCGATCTTAATATTACAATATTCCCTATGGTTTAGTATCCACAAGTCCTTTCACAGCTGGGATCACCGACGGCTCGGTGGCAACGTGGTGCCGAAGGGCACGCTGGGAGAAGAATGGCCGCAGTGAAAGAAACTAAGAGGTGGCGCTGGATGGTTACCCTCAATTTATGTTTTTTGGGTGAAACCCCAAATTGAAGAGTAAGCTGTTTTTAATACAGGGGCCGTATTTTGACTTATGGCATGATGTGGTATTATAAACATCTTCGTTCCATGTGTCTTGGCATCAAAACAGCTACCCAACCGGTTGAAGGTATATATATAGTATGCAGTATACATTAATCTTAATATGTTAATATATTTGACCCCGCCCCCGGACCACCAGGTGCTCTCCTCTGAAAAACCTCAAGAAACGGTGGAGAAAAAAATACCCAACAAATGGAAGAGAGAGATGCCAAGATGTCACTCAGGGATGGAATGGGTGTGTTGGTGTGTCATTGTGCGTCCAAGAGAGACATCTCGAAACAGCATTTTGGCATATTTTGGCCATGAAACTTCGAAGGCATCTGCCAGTATTGGTCTCGAAGAGCTTGGCTTCCAGGTCACTCGAGCCTCGACTGCAGCATCAAATCATTCCAAGTGGACTTGGCTTCCAATCCCCTGCTGCGACTAGACAGGCGATGGCATTCACGAAAAGCGGCCCTCCCACTTAGAAACCAAGCTGCTAGTAAGAACCCACGTACCATCGAACGACATCGTGGCACTGAGTACTGGAGCCGAGTGGTCTGGAAATTCCTGCAAGCCTTGGGGCAATATTCAGAAAGATCCACGCCAGACCCCAAACCTCTCAAAAAGCAAAAATAATATATATATATACATAATATACACACATTAATTACATTACATTACATTATATACATTAACCATTTACCATTACCTACCATTACATTACCATTACATTACCATTACATACCATTACATTCCATTCCATTACATACGTACATATATAATATACAAATTGTCCACAGCGTTCAATCAAAAATGAATTTGCACGGATTCTTTATGGCAAGACACAAGCACCGCTATGTGTATCAAAGAGCTTTGCCACACCATCTTGCGCAGCAGTTAGAACCTGCAGCACCAAGAGATGCAGTCGTATGGAGTCAACCAATTTCTGTTGCTGTCTGGTGGCATTCAATGCACTGAATCAGCCTTGGTCCAAGCATGAACCTTGTGGGGTTACCAGGCCAGCGTTGGATCTCTTGCATATATTACATTTGTATACATTTGTTGAGTCCCTAAACAGCTGAAACTGTTGATGCCTGCCATCTCTGCATTTGAGCAACTGGTCGGTAGCCCTGTCTAGCAACTGGCAGTTCTCGCACTATTTCTGGCTGGGTTGCAACATCATGTCATATCAGGAAGCCTGTTTTCCATCGTTATCCTATACTATATATAGAAAGATGTTGTATCATATCCATGGCTGTGTTTGGGTTGTAAGTACAGCTTTACAGTTACAGTCAAAGTTATAGTTATAGTATAGAAGTTACTATAAATATGTTTATAGTTGTACCATGTTGTACCTATAATTAGTTCTCCTTGTAGTTCTGCTTATAGTTAATAATTGTAGCTAAGCTATGCCAAGATAAGGTATAGATTGGTAGATTGATAGATAGGCAAACAGGCAAATGTCTGAACATGCGGAGATCCTCAAATCATCCAAGGTATTGGTCATCAAAAAGAGAACAAACACCCGGAAACCCGAGGTTTGAGGAAGCTATGCCAGCTATGCCATGGTTTTGGTAGAAACACCCATAGCCCATAGCCATAGCCCATAGCCATAGCCATGTCGTTGACCCCTCATCTCCCCTGACCGCCTTCGAAAGGTCTGGCGAGAAGTTGGCTCCACAGAGCACCGCTTCGGCGTCAAAGCTGCCCAGGCACTCACCGCTGGAGGCGCAGAACCTCGAGGTGAACCATTTTTGGAATGCCATGATTTAAACAAAAATCAATAAACATATGTCAGACACCTGGCAAACGCTTGGTTATCATGTATGTATATATAAAATATATATATATATGTGTGTGTGTGCGTGTGCATGTATATATAGGGCAATTTCAGCAAACAACTTTGCAAACACCAAGCGAAGAAACACATGTCCAGGCAAGAAACAACTTGGAGGTGCCATCCTTGGATGCAGTGAGGATCTTCTTGCCTCAGTACGGGTTGCATCACACGCGTGCAACCTGCCCTGCAACCTGCCGTGATTTGATGGCCATGGGGAAGCTTCATGAAGTTTCTGTCACCAAATGAATCATCGCCAATCACAATCCAGGCGCCATCTGGTGACATGATACAGGATCTCAAAGAGAACTTGTGACCAGCCTCGGGTAAGCGACCGGTTCTGGACTGGATCTTGCAGTGTGAAATGTGAAATCTATAGGATGCATGAAATGATCCACGGACTCCCACCATGTAATACAAAACTGGACACCTCTACTGGGTACTGACAAATGGCAGCTCATGGAGCTCTCTCTTGCACCAATCCGTAGCTCTGCTGTTTCAGTGTCCGTAGCTCTGCTGTTTCAGTGTGTGTTGCCACATGATACGAAACATGGTTTAGGCATGCTTAGGCGGTCAGTTTTTTGATTTCTCCGGCTATACCATGAAATCCCCTACTTTTATTTCTCTGGTGTATATATGTGTATACCAGTTACATCGATTACTGTACAGTCCCAAGACCATCGCATTCGTTCAAGGATCACAAGAGCAAATCCGCTCCCCAGAGGTGCGATCATAGAGATCAGCAGAGCCATCATACATACCTGGTGCTGGGGGCCAAAAAAACTGTGGACAACTCCGCTCGCCCCCCTCCCCGTATAAGTATACAAGTCTAAGTCCACGTCCAGGTCTAAGTACTGTACTGGTACTAGAGTACTCTAGTACTCTAGTACGAAGTACTAGTACTACAACTAGTACTACGACTACGACTACTTCCTACTACTTACTACTACTACTTACTACTACGTACTACTAATTACTACTACGTACTACTACGTACTACTACGTACTACGTACTACGTACTACGTACTACGTACTACTGCTACTGCTACTGCTACTGCTACTGCTACTGCTACTGCTACTGCTACTGCTACTGCTACTACAACTACTACTCCTACTACTACTGCTACTGCTACTGCTGCTACTACTCGCACTAGTCTACTAGTACTGCTGCCACGACGAGCTACTACTGCTACTACTCCTAGAGATACTGTATATACTATCATACACTCATCATACTCCTTCCTTCTTCCCCAAGTATATACTAAACTGGTAGTGCCGGTAGATTTAATGACATTGTCCACAGTCTACAGCACTACAGTGGTCTACCGGTACTAGTCACAGGACGCACACGGTACTAAACTGATCGACCGACACTTATTTGGTATGCGGCCCATAGGTTGTTCAAGCACGCACTTGGTACTCAAGCTGCTTCTGATCTACAGTTCTGTCTTCGTCTCATCTTCTTTTTCCTCTTCTTTCTCTTCTTCTTTTTCTTCTTCTTCTTCTTTTTCTCTTATCTTCTGCTTCTCTCTCAGGCTTCCACCTAGCGTGCACATCAACCTCCCTTGGGGCAACCTCTCTCCGCTTCCACCCTGTTCCCTTCCATGCAGCGGTCTGCTGTCAAGCCAGTGGCTCATACATAGTACCTGGCGCTACTTTGTTGGGGGCGGTGCTAATTTGGTACAGGGTCAATAAGTTGTTACGGCCAGCACTTGCTACACAAGCTGCTTCCGTTTTACCGCTCTGTATTCGTCTCCCCTTCTTCTTCTTCTTCTTCTCCCTCTCCTCTCCTCTCCTCTCCTCTCTTCTCTTCTGGTTCTCTCTCCTGCACATCAAACTCCCTTGGGGCCACCTCTCTATGGCCGGCGGGCTTGCCGAAGGCATATATATGTATAACACGAATAATAATGAATAAAAAAATTAATTAATTAATTAACTAAATAATTAATTATGTAAATTATGTATATACAAAATGTAACAGGGCCATAGCTAACTGATGTTGACTGGATCCCGTTATCCTGATTTTTTCCAATCCCCAAACATATATAACTAGTTTTATAATTGATGTCAATTGGATCCACTGATCTTGCATGGTTGTACTCATCCCGGAAATATCAAACGTCAATTGGGATCCAATGGAAAATCAAACCGCCGACCAACAAACCAATTTGGATCTGAGATGGAAATTCGATGAAGTAAATAAGAGTGAAACTGCAAAAGTGAAACTGCCGGCCAAATACTCGCAAGCACTTTCGTCGCATCTGGTGAGAAAGAGGCCGCCGACATGCCCACACTCCTCCCTAAGCCGCTGCTGAACACGGGAACGAAAACACACGACACAAATCTGAAACTATACGTCACATACCAACGCATTGGCATTATTGTGTTTTAGAAACCTGAAGGAATTTGCCTTGCTTGATGGCGCCAGCGGTTTCAAGATTCTTCATGAATTTTAAACACGGATAAAAATTGCAACACCACGCCCAAAAGCCAACGCCCCATCCACTGCCAAGGAGCCCCCAGTGGCTTTGCGACCAAAGGTGACCAAGCAGCCGCCAGTTTCCACATCGAAAAGCCGGGCAAAGCCCTCAACAGAGGAAGTCAAAAGAGCCTTCCCATCTGGAGAAAACACCTGCAGCTACAAGGTTGGGATCATGGCTGTGATATGCCATGGGATTGACGACATTCCATGATGTATATTTCATATCGACTCATATTGCTGGCAAAGGAGCTGCTGTGCAAACGTAGTACCTGACTGGCTCTGATGCTGTGCATGGCACAAATACTGCGCGTCCGTGTTGATCTCAGCACACAAATTGCATAACAAGTTGCGCATGATGCACAAGGTTGGTCAACAAGCGCCCGGTTTGGGCATCCAGCAGGCCAACGACCGAATGTGAGTCCATAACCTGCAGTGAGCTGTCTTTGTCACAACATTCTCAGTGAAAACCGATTGCAAACGCTTTCCGGGAATTGTGTCTGGTCGGAGACATCCAGAATTAAATCAATTACCCCTCTGTTTCAGTTTCCACTTGAAGTGAAGACTTGGGATGTCGGACATGCCAAACCGGATTGCTGGCTTATTGAGCCTCTGCAGATTCAACACCCCATTCAGCAGTGGCAACTGCACATCAGGCTGCCCTACCAGAACTCTCCGTCCATCTGCCGCCAAACACGCATCCTGCACCGGTCCAAGAACTCTCCAGATTTGAACCTGGGCTCCAGCACTGTGTTCTCATTATCATCAATATTCATCAATATTCCATTGATTGTCCATTTGTCCATTGATTTTCGATGGTGAAACATCAGCCCAGCTGCCCCACTGCTGGCGTCGTACATGGCAATGGAACGGGAAGAGGTCGTGGTCAATGCTCTGGTGACGTCTTCTGAAAAAGTGACCGACACCACAGCACTGCAGTGCCTTGGCCAGGAAAGAAACCCATAGAAACCACGCATGTTTTTCGATACTTCAATATGATTTCGAACTATATTCTTCACAAAAACTCGACAGACACATAGATAGATAGATAGATAGATAGATAGATAGATAGATAGATAGATAGATAGAATAGATAGAATAGATAGAATAGATAGAATAGATAGAATAATAGATAGATAGATAGATAGATAGATAGATAGATAGATTAGATCGATTAGATCGATTAGATCGCTTAGATAGATTAGATAGATTAGATAGATAGACCGATAGATAGATAGATAGATCGATGGAAAGAGAGATAGACAGATAGATAGATAGATAGATGGAAAGAGAGATAGATAGATAGATAGATAGATAGATAAATAGATAGATAGATTAGATCGATTAGATCGCTTAGATAGATTAGATAGATTAGATAGATAGACAGATAGATAGATAGATGGAAAGAGAGATAGATAGATAGATAGATAGATAGATAGATAGATAAGAAAGATAGATAGATAAGATAGATAGATAAGAAAGATAGATGGATGGACGGATGGATAGATAGATAGATAGACAGATAGATAGATAGATAGATGGAAAGAGAGATAGATAGATAGATAGATAGATAGATAGAATAGATAGAATAGATAGATAGATAGATTAGATCGATTAGATCGATTAGATCGCTTAGATAGATTAGATAGATTAGATAGATAGACCGATAGATAGATAGATAGATAGATGGAAAGAGAGATAGACAGATAGATAGATAGATAGATAGATGGAAAGAGAGATAGATAGATAGATAGATAGATAGATAGATAGAGATATAGATATAGATATAGATATAGACATAGATATAGATAGATAGAAATAGATAGATAGAAATAGATAGATAGAAATAGATAGATAGAAATATATAGATAGAAATAGATAGATAGAGATAGATAGATAGATAGATAGTTGAGAGAGACATAGATAGATAGATAGATAGATAGATAGATAGATAATTAGATAGATAGATAGATAGATAGAAAGAAATAAATAAATAAATATAGATAGATAGATAGATAGATAGATTAGATTAGATAGATAGATAGATAGATAGATAAGAAAGATAGATAGATAGATAAGATAGATAGATAAGAAAGATAGATGGATGGACGGATGGATAGATAGATAGATAGACAGATAGATAGATAGATAGATGGAAAGAGAGATAGAGAGATAGATAGATAGACAGGAATAGAATAGAATAGAATGGAATGGAAAAGAATAGAATGGAATGGAATAGAATAGGATAGGATAGATAGAATAGATAGAATAGATAGATTAGAAAGATAGATTAGATAGATGAGAAAGATTAGATAGATTAGATAGATTAGATAGATTAGATAGATTAGATATATTAGATAGAATAGATAGATTAGATAGATTAGATAGATGAGATAGATTAGATAGATTAGATAGATTAGATAGATTAGATAGATTAGGTAGATTAGGTAGATTAGATAGATTAGAAAGATTAGAAAGATTAGATAGGTTAGATAGGTTAGATAGGTTAGATAGGATAGATAGATAGATAGATAGATAGATAGCTAGATAGATAGCTAGATAGCTAGATAGCTAGATAGCTAGATAGCTAGATAGCTAGAGAGATAGATAGATAGATAGATAGATAGATAAATAGGTAGATAGATAGATAGATAAGAATAGATAAGAATAGATAAGAACAGATAAGACGAAATAAGATTAGATAGGATTAGAAAAGATTAGATAAGATTAGATCAGAGTAGGTAAGATTAGATAAAATAAGATTAGATAAGATTCGATTAGAATCGATTAGATTCAATTAGATTAGGATAGATTAGATAGAATAAGATTAGGTTAGATTCGATTAGATTCGATTAGATCAAGGTAGATTAGATAGATAGATTTGGTAGAAAGATTAGAAAGAAAGATTAGATAGATAGAGTAGATAGATTAGATAGATAAAATTGATAGATTAGAGAAGATAGAACTGATAGATAAGATAGACAAGATAGATAAGATACATACGAAATAAAAAAGTAGATAAGACAGACAGACAGACAGACAGACAGACGGACGGACAGATAGATAGATAGATAAATAGATAGATAAATATATAGATGGATGGATGGATAGATAGATAGGATAGGATAAGATAGGATAAGATAAGATAACATAAAATAAAACAAGATCAGATACAATGCGATAGATACACATTTAGATAGATAGGTAGGTAGATAATATAGATATATAGATAGATAAATATTTAGATGGATGGATAGACAGATAGATAGGATAGATAGAATAGATAAGATAGATAGATAGAAAGGATATATAGGATAGATAGGATAGATAACATAAGAAAAGAACATATAAGATAAGATAAGACACGGTACGATAGATAGATAGATAGATAGGTAGATAGATAGATAGATAGATGGATTAGATAGATAGATTAGATAGATTAGATAGATTAGATAGATTAGATAGATTAGATAGATTAGATAGATTAGATAGATTAGATAGATTAGATAGATTAGATTAGATAGATTAGATAGATTAGATAGATT
>Ga0126342_10001444_pt1 | contig 33458 bp, 35 predicted proteins | sample Cyp1metagenome_FD_92528 | JGI IMG/M metagenome (GOLD analysis project Ga0126342, IMG submission 92528) | Coral microbial communities from Lord Howe Island, Old Settlement Bay, Australia - Cyphastrea 1 metagenome | ecosystem: Host-associated > Invertebrates > Cnidaria > Coral ...
ATATCTTCTGACATTCTATCTGGCATATCTTCTGGCATTCTATTTGGCATATCTCATGGCATTTTATCTGGCATATCTTCTGGCATTCCATCTGACATTCTATCTGGCATATCTTCTGGCATTATCTGCCTGTTGAGGTCCAGCAGTGCACACTGAGCTGGGAAGGTCCCCGGTTGAGGTCCAGCGGTGCACACTGAGCTGGGGAGATCCCAGGTTGAGGTCCAGCGGTGCACACTGGGCTGGGCATGTCCCAGGTTGAGGTCCAGCGGTGCACACTGAGCTGAGACGGTCCCTGGTTGAGGTCCAGCGGTGCACACTGAGCTGGCAAGGTCCCAGGTTGAGGTCCCAGTGCACACTGAGCTGGGAAGTTGGCAAAGAGCTTGGCGAAGAGTTGGCAAGGCGGAAGTGGAGGTGGAAGTTGATGCAGACATGGGCGAGGAGAAACCAGGGGAGGAGGAGGAGGAGGACAGCTAGCCGAGGAGGAGGAGGAGAACAACTCTGATAAAATCTAACAACCCTCACCTGGCAGGTGGGGAATTACAAATTGCCGACAAAGCTTGGCTGCCATGCGCGATGCAGATCCCGAGCCCTAGCACCAGCGAGCCACACATTATGTTTGCAATGCCACCCTGCAATGATCAGCAACTGCTAAATACACATACACGTATACATAGTACATAATACATAATATATAATACATAATACATAATACATGTACATGACACATGGTATCACAAAGTATGTATTATATACGCACACACACACACATATATATATATATATATACACGGGCATACACCAGCCCCGCTGATGGAGCCCACACCCTGTCCTGAAATGCATAAGGTTTCCCAATGATTCCGGTGAAAAATCGGGCCTTAACAAGGCATCAATAAGAAATACACTAATAGTGCACAATAGGTGAAAAACTATTTATAAAGCTTATTAAGGAAATTGCTCTGGGAAGCTGGATGCGCTCCAAAAAAGGAAGTATACTTGGGCCCAAGATGGATATCCCTTAATAAGCCTTATTGAGATCATGACGTCTCGGCAGCTTCTCAAATGCCTTCCAGCCATGCCCAAGCGCTTGTACGGTTTCGGCATTGGAAGGTCCCAGGGTGTAGTTCCAAAGTTGGAATTAGTTGGGTCCAGAGTTGGAGGGTTAAGATTGGAAGCTTTCAAGAATAGGCAACTCCAGGATGGAAGGGTTCCAGGTCAGCTCAGGGTCTGCGTGCATTATGCGCGATTGTGCCCATTACCGCCACAGATCTGGCTTCATGGTTTTGGCCCTTGAGCTGGTGAATCAAAAACAACTTACAGGCCCACAAAGAGTTTAAGCATTTCCCTGAGGCTTGGTCAGAGTATAACCCCCGCAACGAAATCTTCCATTCATTGCTCAGAACCATCACCATTTTCTTGGCAGCTGGCCCCAGAATGGCTACACTGCAACGGGGGCACTATTAAGGCCTACAAAGGAGTACTATTATAAGGCTTATTAAGGCTTATTGGAGAGCAAGAAGAGAAATCGAGCAACAGCGGGAAGACGAGGCACCGCAGGGGGGTTCAGAAGGCTACAGGGCCTGTCACCAGACCCGGAGGGCCTGTCGCCCCCATTGGTCCTGAAGATCGTGGACCTCTTGGGAAACACAAGGGGGAAACGCAACGAGGAATCACAACGAGGGTACACAATGCGAAAATTAAAGGAATTAAAAAGGAAAAAGAGGAATGATAGCTTTATAAATTTTAAATGTATTATTTATATTCTTTTGAAACAATGTATGTATATAAAACAAATGAACAACATGAAAATCGCTTTTTTTTGAAACATTTTAAATATTTTTCATTCGGTTTAAATACAAAAGTGTATGATAATGCTTTAAAACATGTTTTGAATATAAATATATATATATATGTATAAACCGAATGAAAACAATTAAAAACATATGTTTCAAACAAATGTAATTTTCATTTTTTCATTCGATTTATAAACATACATTGTTTTAGACGTATCAGTTTTCATAAACGTGACATTTCTCATTTTTCTCGTTGTGTCTCCCCCCGCTGGAGGCTTTGCGAAAGTCACCTTTCTCATGTTGTGTCTCACCCCGTTGGGTTTCCCCGTTGTAGCGCTCCCCCGGGGACACCCTGCCAGTGGGTTTCCCACGAAAGAAACAACGGGGGGACCATATCTTTGGTGGCCACACACGGAGAAGAAAAGGCACCTCAGGGAGAAGGCTACAAGGCAACAGGGGGCACTTTGGCCCCCGTTTTTTTTGGATAATGTTTTCCCCAAACTACACAGACCTTATGGCTTAGGAAGGCCTAATAAGGCTACACTGATTTCTGCTTCTTCAGGGGCCCACTTCCAAATAAGCCTTATTAAGAACATGTGTTCCCAACACCTGGTATCATTCCTCTCCTTAATGTTGGAGCCAGAAAATTGCATACCGCTTTTAAAGGGCTATTACCTCAATAGCGTCTCTCAGTCGTAAGAAGCAACCAATTTGGTGAATCACATGGTGCTACAAAGGGTTGCGCTTGTTAAGGTTTATTGGTTGTTTTTTCCAAAATTCATGCGCAGCAGGTGTGTTGGGAGAATGTTTACCCCTAAAACCTTGATATGTCTTATTTCTAGGTTTTAATCTGGCTTAACCTTTTTGGCACCCCCCGAGGCAATCTTATCAGAAATGGTCATTCCGTTTCAACGGAGGCGGAGTGTGAGCAGGATCAGACTACGTACGAGTCCTGCTATCTCCTTAGGTCAAAATTGTGACACCTGAAAACGAGTTCTTTTCAACCTTACAGTTTGTCAACCATTACCTGTACCTTAAAATGCCTTAAACATGTCCATTATGTGGTCCTTTTTGGTGCTCTGATTCGACTTGACTGGGCCCAAGGAAAGCGTTGGCGTGGTCGTTCCTCTTCTGTTTCGTCATAATGACTGTATGGGCCATGTTAATGGTGGAGATGGTGCACCTTGCCGGATGGAAAGGACGGATGGTGCCGTTCATCGCCGTTGTTTTTTTTGTGCCATGCGGTAATCCGTCATAGAAGCCATGTTAGATAAATGGGAATCTAGGAATCTCGGCATAATACATTCATATTGGATTTTACCATCTGGTTATTTAACAACACAGCCGTGGAAAATGGTCCATTTATAGATGATTTCCCCATTTATAAACCTCCATTTATAAGGGATTTGCCATGGCTATGTTAAATAACCAGATGGTAGATGCTTTTAACATGTTTTAGCCTATTTTCACCAACTTCGCAACGACTTTTCCCGCTGAGGCATCCAATCATTCAGCAACTGCACCGTGAGAAGAACATCTTTTCGGACCCGGCTGGGCTACTGGAGCCGTACGACCAAGTCCAACGTGTCAAAACATGAGTTTTTGGGGCTTATGCTGACCCATGATGTTGGGCCTATATAAGAGTTATATCATGTTATATCAATTTATATCATATATCATTTAATATTGTATATATATATATGATCATCATCCAATATCAAGAAAATGATTGTGGCCTCCCAATATGTCTGATCATTCATTATGATAAGGGTTTGCTGCATGATTGGATTCCCCATGGTCACCAACTGCTTGGATCAAGCGATATGTCGTCATATATATATATATATATATTTACATATGATCAAAATCCAATATCAAGATAATGATGTTGGCCTCCCAATATTTCTGATCATTCATTATGATAAGGGTTTGCTGCATGATTTGATTTCTCATGGTCACCAACTGCTTGGATCAAGCGGCTGGATTTTCCCATCGAAAGCCATCAGTGATAGGAACTTGGTGGACCAGTCCATCGAAAGCCTAGAAATATGATTAAAGATGATGATTGGTGAAATGTGGAGTTCTATGGTTTTCTATGGATTTCTCGAAATCGGCAGGATTGCGAACAATGCGTCCAAGCTGCTTCTTCCGTTGCTTGATTTTGTGGAGGGTCAGCTGCGGTCAGCTCAAGTTTTGCCATGATGCCATGTCTTGATGGGGGAAACCACTGGTTAAACTGCTGCCCAACCTTTAAAACATTTATCAGATAAGTGAGTCATCATGAAATATCTTAAGTTAGCTGGATAATTGTTGATGGTTCAAGTCTCAACGCAAGTATTACACCATGTTGCTTTGCGCCCAGTATCTCCGGAAAAGAGTTGTTTACATCCAGTGTAAGTGTTTTCTGCTTGGTTGTTTCTAGCATTCTCTCGCCATGTTGCATTGAGGATATGCGTGTTGTCGATTCACCCTCCTATTTTGGATGATTCCAAGTGAATACCACCTGCCCGGATTGAAGGTGGTTACTTCCCCATTTAGTGAATCCACTATTTGAAATCTATTAGCAATACCTGTTACGTTCTATTTTGTTGTGGCCCTTGAAACTGACTACCGCCTGCGATGATAGCCGTGATGAAATCGCGAAATCACGGATCGTCTCTAGGTGATGCATGCAAATCTCTTGCTCTTCAAGACCGTCATTGCTGGTGATTCTTGGGGAACGACGCTTGCAACAGCAGCGGCACTGGGAATTGGCATCGATGTTTAGGTGACAAACATGACAAACATGTCAAACAACAAAAAAGCCTGCAGGTGAGCTGTTCAAAAGATGGATGCTGCGACGTTTTGGGGATTTTCAACATCCGTCACAAATTCTTTGTAGAGTGTATCTAAGTAAAAGATAAAAGATGTCATGTCTATGCTAGGGGACCGAAAACCGAACGTGTAGTGACGCATGTTTTTGCCAGCGGACCCAAAACCGTGCTTGTAAACCGCATTTTTTTGTATGATCCATGTTCAAGTATTTTACTAACTTCTTTAATCACATGCATGGGGTGGGGTGGGGTGGGGTGTTAACGTTCTGTCCACGAAGAACTTCCAAGTACGTTACTAACTTCTCTAACAATGTTCATGGGGTGGGGCGAAGTGGGCTTTTAACGTTCTGTCCACGAAGAAGTGCCAAGTACATTACTAACTTCTCTAGCCACGTTCATGGGGTGGGCTATGAACATTCTGTCCACGAAGAACTTCCAAGTACATTTCTAACTTCTCTAGCCACGTTCATGGGGTGGGCTATTAACATTCTGTCCGCGAAGAACTTCCACGTACGTTACTAACTTGCAACTACATTGTTATCTTCTTCTTCTACTTGCAACTACATTGTTGGTTGTTCTAATAACATAAGTTGCAACTACGTTGCTATTTTCTTCTTCACATTGCAACTACGTTGTCGGTTCTTCTAACATAACTTGCAACTACGTTGTTATCTTCTGGAAAGAACTAAAAAACATACCAAATGGATTGACCACACCAAGTCCGCGGCTGTTCGTATACGCACGCTGTTGGCAGTGGCGTTCCATCAATGTATGTGCAAAGACATGTCGAAGACTACAGCAAAAGCTGTACAGCAAGCGTTGCTTGGCTGAACCGTCCCAATTTCGACTGGCAGGCGTGGGAAAATGACTCACAGGCACCCGTTGCAGCCTCTGTTTTTTGGACTTGCAAAACATGAAAAAACTTCATGTCCACAGCACAAAATGATCAAAAAAAGGAACACCATGGAATTGCCACGAAAAAGAACAAAAAAAAATCCAAGCGTGCCGAAACCTCAGGTTTGATGCGCTTTGTATCAAAGAGGTTTTTCACAAATGTCAACGTCGCCACGCGCGGTTTCCGGTCGGGCGGGATGTTTATGTCATATCATGTTGATTAGGGATGGTCATGGTTCCAAGAATGGCGGGAGGTCCAGCGCTACAAATCCTCATATTCTCACACACAATGGCAGCTATCCTGTAGGGATCTGTAGGGCTATACATATATATACATATATATATATCCCTTTTGTGGACGTTGAATTCTTCTGGGCACCACATTCCGCAGTTCACGCTTCACTCACGTACGCAACTTTCAGCCGAAGTTCTACCTAGGCTCAGCTATCATCCACAGCCTTGACAGGGAACACAGGAGGTTTTCGGAAGTCCCAGCAGATTTTCCGAAAAACAGCTGCTGCTGCAGCTGCAACAGCAGGCAGATCATTTTGCCGCTTCAGCTGCTGCATCTACTACTGAAAATCAACGGTTGCAACAACGGGGTTCTCTACTGGAGAATCGGGAGAAACACGTGCTTTCTATGTTGTTTCCAGTGAACATCGTGGATTGCTTTGCGGCATGGATAAGATGAAAATATATTTGTTTGATGTATACATATTGGAGTGATATGATATAACAGGATGTGATGTGTAAATAAGTATATATATATATATAAAAACGTAGTAATTATAGATATGGTGCGTGTATTGTATTTATCTCTATCTATCGATCGATCTATCGATCGATCGATCTATCTATCTATCTATCTGTTTATTTGTCTATTTGTCTAGTTGTCTATTTATCTTTTTGTTAGACGTATAAATAAATATACATATATCTAATATCTAATATCTATACCTGATTTCTTTATCTATATCTAATATTTAATATCTATCTCTGTATCTCTATCTCTATCTCTATCTAGCTGCCCATCCATATATCTATATATCTTTCTATCCATCCATCTATCTATCTTTCTTTCTTTCTGTCTATATAACTATTACTTAAACCATATCATACATTTCACTCCATTCCATTTCATTCCATTTCATTTCATTTTATATCATCTCACATCGTCCGTTTTCATTTCATATCATACCATTTCATATCATATTGGATCGTGGCATACTATATCATATCACACGGTATCATGCCATACCATTTCAAAACAAACTAAATCATATCATACCATGTGATTTCATGTCATACCCCATCATTTCATATCATACCATATCTTTTCACATCATTTCATATCGTTTCATTATACCATATCATTTTATTTCCTACCATGTCATATCATATCTTACCATATTTTTTCATTCCATTCCATTTCATATCATATCATGCCATATTATATCATTTTATAACATATTTCATCGTGGCATACCATTTCATTTCATACCATATCATACCATTTCATAAACTGTAATATCGTAGCATACCATATCAGATCATACCATATCACATCACACCATGTCATATCATTTCATGCCAAAATTTACTGTAGCATACCATATTTTCTTTCAATATCATATCATTTCATACAAATTTCTTTTGTAGCATACCATGTCATATCATATCAAATCATATAATATTAAATCATTTCGTGTCATATCGTACCATTTCGTTTCATACCATATCATTTCAACTCGCACCATATCATATCATGTCATGTGATTTCATACCATACCATATCAGACCATATCAAATCATTTCATACCATATATCATTTAGTGCAATATCATATCGTACCCTATCATGTCATATCATTTCATTTCATACCATGTCATATCATATGTTACCATTTCATTTCACACCATGCCATATCATATCAGACCATATTATTTCATATCATACCATATGTATCGTAGCGTACCATTTCATTTCATATCATGCCATATCATTTCATCTCATACCATATCATATCATTTCATACCTTATCATATTGCCCCATATCATATCGTACCATTTCATATCATATCGTATCATACCAAATCATACCAGTTTATATCTTTTCATATCAGACCATATCAAAACATACCTGACATTTCATGACACACCTTTCGAAATCATATCATGCCATTTTTTTTATCATACCATATTTCTTATCGTACCATATCATATCGTACCATTTCATTCATACCGTGCCTTTTCATATCATACCATTTTATACCATATTTTTCAAAATGTAACATACCATTTCTTTCCATATCATACCTTTTAATATTTCCATACAATACCATATTGTACAATATCATGTCGTTCCATATCATGTCCTTTCATATCATATCATATGATTTTTTCGTAGCATACCATTTCATATGATACAATATCATTTCATTTCATACCTCGTTGCGTTCCATATCATTTCATATCATACCATAACATTTCATTTCATACCATATCATATCATTTTATACCGTATCATTTTTTGAGATATCATATCATACCGTATTATTTCATATCTCATCATACCATATTAAATCATATCACATCTATATAGTATGTTCAATAATACATGCATATATAGTTTAATACATTTACACAGATCCTGCAAATCCCATGGCTGCCAGGAAGATATACATAGTTGTTTTGCCCACGAATTAGTGCGGTTCAATGGGATTTAATGGGATCTGATGTGGCTTATTGGATTTTGCTGGAATTCAAGGGATTGAACGTTACGTTGGATTTTCTGGGTCGTCATGGGGTTTAATGCGTTTGAAACTTGGTAAGTGGAGCATAACGCCAACTGTAGCTGAACAAACCTACTTACTCTATTTATAATTGGGGTTATGACCCGCGTACTAACTGGAGTGAGTCGCCAAATATGGGTGCCATTCAAAAACAAAATATGATACTACCATCCACAAACGTGATACCCTAGTTTTGACTCACACACGGAGGTTTTTCAAAAATGTGGGTACCCCCAAATCATCCAAATCATAGACCATTTAAGTATTGAAACTGTTGTTTTCTTCGGGATTTCCGAGGGACATTTTCATTTTGGGAACCCCGCATATGATACGCCACAAGCAAGGCGAATTCAAGGGTGGCCAAGATCATCCATTTTGTCTCAGGATTGCCGTTCCTGTGATCGAAGAATATCCTGCTACTGGGCCTTAGATGCGATCGAGTTCTGGAAATGATGGTGAATGAAGAGGTAAAAATACCCAAAACCATGAATTTTGACGGCCTTCAATCAGGTTTTGTGAATGAATGTGAATGAATCTATTTGGTCTCAGTACAATCTGATTACACCCTCATGCTTGACATGGCACAACGGGCGCAGGGAAGTGGAACGCTGCTACCGGGTGTTGGTTTCCCCGATTTTTGTTTATTGTAGAGTACATCAAATCCAGATAGGGTAGTACCGAGTAGCAACCCCAGAAGTATACCCAGTTAGGATCACCATGCGGCTAGCTATCTATGGCCCACCAATGGGAATTCAGGACACTAAAATGAATGTACTGTTGGTAGTGTACCATATGAGGCCATGTTCAGTGGGGATATTCCCTCAGGCCGTACATAGACCTGACACATACATATATACATATATATATATAATTGATCCTATATATTTCTACACACATACATGTACACATACATACATGCATGCATACATACATACATACATACATACATACATGCAGACATGCAGACATGTAGACATGCAGACATGCAGACATGCAGACATACACACATACACACATACACACATACACACATACACACATACACACATTCACACATTCACACATACACACATATACACATACACACATTCACACATACACACATACACACATACACATCATACACATCATACACATCATACACATCATATATAATAGATCATATAATATCTTTTTTGATAACATATTAGTAGCTCCAATGCCGAAATATGCCCACCGACCAAGCCAACCTGTGGACTTCAGTGAACGGTGCAAAAGGGGTACAGGCCCAGTCAGCCGATGTAGCCCCAACTCAGCTGTTCCTTGACGATGTGAAGACATGTCACCTCCGGGTCAAGGTAACTCTGAAGATGCTGAAATGCCGACCGAAAACAAGCGAGCATCAGCGGAAGTACACACTGCCAAAGCTTCTCCTCCCAAGAAAAGACAACATACCATATCCCAATCCCAAGATCGATCAAGTGACAGTTTCCAAGGTTTCAATTTCTGCAATCTAGGTGGATCTGGAGATTGTGCCTATCGTGCATTAGCAGCTGCATTCGCTTTCCAGTCCGAAAGAGACCCGAAGGAAGCGGTGAGTGCCAGCCAGCAACTTGGTGCTACGTTGAGAGCGCAGATCAGCTCTCAACTTGAAAAACATCATCACTTTCGAAGCACTTCCTCAGTCGACAGCCGCTGGACTGAGGCACTCGAAGATGGTGCAGTCCCAAAAACCTACGAAGAATGGATCTCAGCAACATTGCGTCCAAACCGGTGGATCGACGGCCCTGGCCTGTCCACCGCTGCCACTCGGTTAAGTCGAAAAATTGCAATTTGGAAAAATGGGAAGGCGAAGGTGACTCTCAGTGTTGGGTCAAGAAGACCGTGATTGAGCCCATTGAATCCCACAAAACTGCAGTATCTCAAGCCAATCTCTACCCACCGCTGCCATTGTTCTTAAAAGATGGCCATTACGCAACGGTGTTTCCCGGCCCTGGGCCCTTTCCAATGAGTTGGCATGATCAGCCACGTCAAAGCACATGTGATGCTGGTGACTTGCGTGGTGGTACCAAGTCAGTCAAATCATATCGAAGTTGGCTTCCTGCAAGCTCCAAGGAGTCAACCAAGAAGTCTTACAAGAGTTGGCTGCCAGCCAGTTCTTCCGGAAGTGTCAAAAATGCAAGTGCTCACAAAACAACTTCTGCCAAAAACTCAGGTCGAAAAGGTCAGGTGACCGCCAGTGTGCGAAACCCTGCCATTAAGTCCGGTCGCCGCCAAGTCAGTGTCGACCATAAAAAGTCCTGGCTACCTGCGACCTCCAAGTCTGTTGCTAGCAGCATTGCCGATCCCTTGGATCATGATGATCCTCCTGCACCTGTCCCCAAAAACAAAAAGAAGGCTTTGGGTAAAGGAAAAACTTTTGATCCAAGCAGATATACCGAATGGTCTTGTCCTGTGTGTGCCACTTGTTTCAAGGGTACATACACGAGTGTGATTGGTCGTAAAAATCATCATTGGCAGACAAGACACTCAGATATGCCAAAAGATATGGTTTGCAGACCCAAGCCTGTTGTCATCTCTGTCGCATATAACTTGCCAGATGACGAGCGTGCCTGGAGCTGCCCATTGTGCCCTGCAGCATTGCCGTCGCTTTCCTTATGGGACAATCAAAAAGCTATTCGCAAGCACATCAAAGATGAACATCCCGATGAAACATTGCAGTTCCTTTATGATCGCCGCAGAAAAAGTTTCCTCAAACCTGGGGTGCGAGCACATAATCATGAAAAGTATGCCAAAGCAAAGCAACGCAAGCATAAAACGCATACCATCGTGACAGTCGAGGCAGTTGAGCGTGACGCCAGAGGCCGAGATAATCCCAACAAAGGTAGAACATATTATTGCACAACATGTCTGGGCAAAATTGGCCGAAATCCTGAGGCTGCCAAAACTTGCGCTGCCCGCCGGCGCGATTTCCGTAAAAAATGTGCACGCTCAGTGCATGCGCCGGAGGTGGTGGGAAGCATTGAAGCAGAACGAGCCAATTCATGCCAAGAAGTATGCATCGGCAATGAACAAATCCTTTGCCGAACTTGACAAGTATTATGGTGTTTCTTCGTGAAACTTCGTCTGGGTTGTGTCTCTTGATGCAAGCCCAGATGCATGGCAAGCTGATCTCACCTCCCACGGTGATATTCATCCACATCCAGGACCATGTTCCTTTACCATTTGGAACTGTAACGTAGGTAGAGGTACCGGTGTTTGGGAATTCTTTAATCTTGCCAAAGATCACAAAATTGATTTCATCACCATTCAAGAAGATGTTTTGTTCCCGGCCGAACGTAGCGCCTTCTATAAATATGTTGCTGGGCATCGTTACCGCATATATGGTGCAGATAGTATCCATTTTCCTCAGGGTGCTTTTGGTGGAGCATTGCTGCTTGTTAAGACATCACTGCGTTCATGTCACTTGGCATCAGTTTCTTTGGATGACGGACAATGCGTCACGGCCATCATTGAAAATATTGCCATAACCAGTGTTTACCAACCTCCTACTCAGCCTCGGCTTACCCTTGCAGAACATTTCCAGGAAATTCTCATCTGGCTACCGCGTCACACACCTTGCTGTTGTGTTGGGGACCACAATGATGTCCCTGCTGAGCATGTCATGATAAAAGATCATCCTTTTCCAGGGTTAGCACCATATTTTGTTGCAGGACCAGCTGGTGATGCGCTATCTACCCGAGGTGAGGGCAATCGATGCATTGATTATTTCATTACCAATAGATTGGACCATATCAGCAACATGTGTTTGTTGGACGACGAAGATATTGCCGACCATAAAACTATTTCTGCCATCATTCATGCCAACAGCGAACACAGCGACCGTGACCGCCCACATCGCTTAGTTAAATTGCCCAACTTGCAACAGCCTGAACAAATGCCAATGGCCGAGTGGCACAGTGCCTGTAATGACTATGTTGCTGCGAACCCACCAATTACCATTCCGGGGCAGGCATCTCAAGCCTCGATTGATGATTTGTGGAATAGTCTCAGCAGTCACTATGAAAATATGCTTACATTTGCCATCAGCCAACATGAATGAATCGCCACAGCCTCTCCGCAGGCGTAATGCTAGAAAACATGAAAACAAAATTACTTTTCAAATCATGACCCGCCAACGGGCCAACTTGATCAAGCCAATGATTCCTATGTCATTCGTAAGTTGCGTAACTTCAGTGCCAAGATCCGTGAAATTTTAACATTGCAGCAAGCTCATCGTACTCACACTGATGAGCACGACAGACTTGAGCAAAAAGCCCGCAGAAATCCGTTTTTCGAAATTGGTGTGCCCTGGGAGACTCAACTGTCCAATGCCGAACAAGCTTTGGAGCATGAACGCATTCAACAGCGCTATGACAGGCTTCAGGCCTGGCGCAATAAGATGCAATCCTCCATTCGCTCTTATTACAAATGGATTAAACATACCCAGTATACATTCCCTTTCGTGGTTTGCTCTCTACTGCACCGAATAAATTCAATACCACTAACTCTATATCCGATGCCTTGATCCTCATCAGGGATCATTGGAGGCTCGTGTGGAGGAGAGACCCATTTGACTTACAAGCAGCAATCCATCGCATTGACGGTGAACTCGACCGCCTTGGATTCCAGGAAAACACTGCGATGCAGTGGATGCCATTGACAATTGATCAAATTGCCCAACGCACAGCTCGTTTGAAACGCAAAGCTGGCGGACCCGATCAATGGTCCGGAGAGGAAATTGCTTCCATTCCTGTTGAACACTTGCTTCCATGGGGTTACTACCCACTCAATGGACATTTTGCAGTTCAATGCCATCTCCCCAAAGCTCAAAAGGGGGTGCGTCAAAGCGACGGTGGTCGCGATGTTTGCGGCCTGAGGCCGCTCACTTTGTTCTCAGCCTGGTACCGCCTATGGTCTTCCACTCGTTTGAAATCTAATGATGCTCAGCTGTGGATTAATCGTTGGTGGCACCCCACTGCAGTGGGCGGGAGGCGAGGTCAAGAAATGTACCATGCCCTGATTCCTTTGATCTCGGCAGCAACTGAAGGCAAGTATATCGTTTCATTAGATTATTCTTTAGCATTCGATTACTGTGATCCCCAACTGGCAATGCACATTTTCCGAAAAACAGGGATGCCCCGGAATTTGTGTAATGTTATTTCAACAGTGGACCCACCAAAACCGTATCATGACGTTTGATGGCTTTTGTCTTCCTGAGTTTGAACATGTTCACTGTTCTTTACCACAGGGTGACCCGTTTTCCTTAATTGCCATGGTTGCAGTCATGATGCCTGCAATTTATCAAATTGATCGTGAATTTCCATCAGTAACACAGCGCAGTTTTGTTGACGACCGAACTTGTGCTGCTCCTTCAGCCAATGTGGCCTTGCAAGTCGAAGCACTCTGGACCAGCTGGCCTAAGCTTTGAACCTTCAAGAAAATGCCGATAAGACACACTATTATCATAGCAACATTGCAGGCAGACGCCGTTTCGCCAGTGCTGGTGCTACACCTGAAAAGACTACCGACCAAATTTGTGTTTTGGGAAATATTTTCACTGCAGCTCGCCGCAGGTCACTTCATGCCAAAGAACGTGAACGATTAGTGAGTGCAAAGCAGATGATTTGTCGGGCAGGGTGCCTACCCCTGTCACTTAAAGGTAAGCGGGTCGTTCTTGCTGCCGGTCCCTTGGCCAAAGCGGAATTTGGGTGGTGTATGTATCACCCTCCATTGACAGAATGTAATCAAATCGATCGTGCTATTCGCCGTGCCTTGCGTGAACCAAAGCAGTCGTCTGTGGAGCTTCGAGATATCTTGCGGGGTCACAGGCTAAATCTGCGGTTTCGTATTTTGACAGAATGCGTGAATGCCCTTCACCGCACATGCCGAGCAATTCCTTTTCCTACTTGGCATCGGATTGGTATTGCGGCCACCATAAATATTTTTTTTGATGAACATGTCATGGATGCGGATAGGTTCTTGGGAATGGACTCACTCCATCACTTCCGAAACATTTTGTTTAAATTCTAACGGCAGACGATTCACACAGGATCGCATGCGCCTTGATCTGTTGAGGGAAGGCTTTCGTGCAGACTGCTTTCAGAAGTGGTCTATGTCAACGCGCAATGACGCAGAAGCTTGCCAGGGCATTGTGCGCAATGAATCTCGTTGTCAAATGACCCGTCAACTTGAACAGCAATCTCAACATAGATTTGCCATACGCACAGGTGGATTTGTATCAGCCGCCGCCTTTGATGTCATGAAAGGTACCAGCTCTAGATGTAGTTGCGGTGCCTTCAATTCTCTCGACCATATGGTTTGGTGGTGCCAACATGTTCCCTTGCCTTCTCAACGCCCGCCAGTCCCCACTGACTGGCTGCAGCGGCGTTTGGGCTGGCCATCGGGATTACCATATGATGAAGCGACCATCAGTTGGATGGTTCATGTCCGTACGTGGTCTCTTACCAACAGATATAAGCCACCTGCACAATAGCGAAGTAATTGCACAACTTATTTGCCAGCTCTTTCTTGAAAACTATTCAAATTTTGCACTGATGCAATCGTGTTTTGCAATTCCAATGGAACAGCCGTTCCGCCTTGATTCATTGCCAATCTCAGGCGGCAGATTGGTGCCTGAACTATGTGCCACTGGTAATTGACTCCTCAGGTCATGACCATCCTTTACATCGGGGTGAGGCTACGTGTGGACCTCTACCTGACCAAGACTCTATATTTATATATATATATATATATAATAAGGGATCCCTGCTGAGCGTACTCTTCCTGCTCTACGCCCTGATCACTTGGATCTTCGTGTACGCGGACTTCTCTTCTTTGCTGAGGAGCACGAAGAGAGCAGGAATGACATTTGGTAAATGTTCACGAACAGTGTGGATGATCATTGTCCTGAACTTAGTAACAGTTGCAAGCTCCGCAGATGCGAAGACATCTTCAGTTTCATATGAGAGCATAACATGGCTCGCATGGCTACTCTGTTTCTGCTTCTTTCTGGCTGCCCTGAAACCTGTAGCCAAATTAGTTGAAACCTTGACATTGTTTGTCATACGCCGCTTTCGAATAGTCCATGCAGTGGGTTTCGCATGGACCATTTGTTTTGCCTGGCCTGTTTTGGCCACAATCCTAACTGACTGTTTTGCACACATGTTTGCAATTGCTGGATACGACAGAGGGTTGCGCACTTTTTTGACTCAGTGGTCAGTGGTACACACTTGAGATGCCTTGTCCCAACATTTTGACTCTTGGTTTTGGTTTGGCCTTTTGCGGTCACCTCCTTACCGGATTGATTCAATACGTGATCAATCGCAGAACGCACAGGAACCACAACAAAATTGCACTTCCTGCTCGCCATGTTGGCTGTCGAAGATACGGTCCACATCGCAGAAACTGCCGCTGGACTTGCAGGTGTCGTTACAGTAAAATTCCATGTTTGCTCGTGCGAGAAACCACTGAACTGAATTGCACTTGCAACACCGAAAGTAAGATCAGTACTGCCAGTTGTGTAAATGCATTTACGGATCTGGATCTCAGAGGAGGTCATGGTGGTGGTGCCTCAGCTGCCACAAAACGCAAAAGGAACGAACGTGAATTGCTGAATGGACTCAGGTCCCTGCTAGAGAGTTTTGCTAGCGATGACAGTCCATCTTTTGACCAAGACACTGGAGATGCACATGCCAATGAGGAACCTGATTCCTTATTAGATGCACTCAAAAGCCTGATTGCCAAAGCGGAAAACAATCCAAGAAGCCTGCTCAACGACTTGAAGACTTTGTGTGCAAATGCCGAGGCTGGAAATTATCATGTCGATGATAGTCCACCAGCCTTTCAACCCACAGAACACACCACATACCGTCAACGTCCAAAAGAGAAAGAGCGTAGCTGAGCTCAAGTGGCCGCACAGCCACGTACTTCGACAGTGGTTAAACCAAACCACCCAATTGCTCCCGCCAATACTGGCATGAGATTGTGGTCTTCTCCAACAGAACAGGGCCTTGTTGGAACTGTTGCTGCTGTTCGCAAAAGTTTGGAAGAAGGCAAAGCACCTGATTGCAAGTTGATTGCGGCCAATCATGCCACTGCGCTTGAACTCAAAACTTTAGTTCAAGCCCATGCTTTGGAAAACACTGTCAAACTAGGAGTTGCTTTGCTGTATGGAGACGTTCCATCCGATGTTGGCAAGCACTGGGTCCATCTTCACAAAAAAGGAACCGGACCCTAACTCCAAAAAGTTCCCATGCTCTCTCTGGGGAAAGAGCTCCCCAAACTCCCAGAGTGTAAAGTTGCCACGGTTGCAGTGCCCACAGAAGATCCTGCTAATGTGAGCGTTCTGCGGGTCACCATACCTTATTGTTTTGTCATTGCCGACTGGAAACAATGCCAAACCAAACCTGCAAATTTCGTCACTGGCTTGCTCAAAGACCAAGGTTTGCAAAATGGATTTATTTGCAGTTATGGGTGGCGTTCTCTCGACAGTGCTGCATCTTGGTAGCATTCAGAGCCAGAGGCTATTACCGGTTTCATCAAAATTGCATCTTCACAGCTGGAAGAGGTGATGAAATTATCAGGAGAAAAAGCTGTTTTCTTTGAACCATTAGCCAAAAATAGAGACTCTACACCCATCGAGTGGATCCCTCAAGACGGACACGAGGATGATGAATCTTTTTTTCAACGAGTGACCAGCAGCCAGCATGAGTGTGGCTACACATACAGACGGCAGGGACGTAGCCGACTAGGCAGACGCCTTCCTGAAGGCACCAAACCGCCAAATGTTGAAAGGGTTCGAATCTGGGAGGCTAGGGGAATTCCTCCTACCTGGACCACGGGATCTTTGTCAAAGTGGCTTGAGGCAAACAAATGGACTGAAGTCGATTTCATTTCTCAACCAACCAAACTTAGAGGCTGCCTGTTCCGAGCCAAACCTGCTGAGAATGCCATGTGTTTTGCTTACGAAAGCAGCCAAGGTGACAGCATCGGAATTTCTCAATATTTTCACAGCGCCAAAACAGACTCCCATCCGCGCAGCAGGAAAATCTCTTGATGTCTCGGCCAACCGGAATTCCATTTGGCACGCCATCAATGGGTCCAAAGGAGCCCCTGCCAAACCTGCCAGCAAAACCGCTGAGCCCAAGGAACCAGAAGCCATGACAGTGAGCGATCAAAAAGCAATAAAAAGCATATTGTTGATTGCCACCCTGATGAAACTTTGACTTCTCTGTACAACCGGAGGAGATCAAGCATCAGCAGGCCTGGGGTCCGCACGAGAAACCATGCTGTTTATGTGAAGTCGCGGCAAAAGAAACACAAGACGCACGACATCGTTGCTGTTGAACCCACAGAACGAAATGCCAAAGTTTTTCTATTGCCGCAAGTGCCTCGCCAGGGCCAGGGGCCAGGGGCTCACATACATACATACATACATGCATGCATACATACATACATACATACATACACACATACATACATACATACACATCTTTTTTAATAAATCATATAACATCTGTTTTAAAATAACATAGTAGTAACTCCAATGCCGAAATATGCCCACCGACCAAGGCCACGGCCATCATCTTCATGGGATCCCTGCTGACGATTGTTTTCGGGGTGCTGAACCTCATTGCTGGGATGCCCAGTGGATGTCGAGCTCGATTTTCAACACAATTTATGGGAAAACCATAGGAAAACCATAGGAAAATGGTGGTTTTACACTTTCGCATTTTTTTCACATAACGATTGAAAATCACCATTTTAATGGGTAAATCAACGATTTCTATGGGCCATTTTTAATAGTTATGTTGGTTTACCAGAGGGTATGGATGGGGTATCTATACGTGTGTTATGTATACAGTAAATGAATATAATTATATATAATTGATATATGATATTGCCTGACATTTTTAGTAACTTTGCGCCATGTGTGGGGGATATGTCATCTCCAGGTGTTTCAGGAAATCATCGTAAGGTTTTTGGTTCTTACCGTTTTTTTTTGGAGTGAAACCACCAAGCAGGATCGAATTGCTCAGATAGCAGGGGCCCGTAAATGTCCGTGTTTGTGGAGTTTTTGTACATCGATTTCAGAATGATCCAAACATATGTTTGATATTAATTATATATATATATACTTTCACTTTTCGCTGGGTGATGAAAAACAAAAATCAGGACATTTAATACCACCGCCTTGACTAGTTTTTGATCTCCACCTAAAAAACAAAAGAACTGATTGAAGCCAACAGCCCTGAAATCGTTTGATTGTGTTTCAGATGGAACTGGAACAAACAAAATCTGACATGCAGAAGAACATGATCCAAACATTCAAATATGATATGCATTCAGTCAGATTTTGTCACTGCCTTTTATCTGATAAAGACACGAGGCCGTAAAGTCGAGTCAACTGATCGATAGCGCATGAAGCTCACATCCTCAGGAGATGAAGAAACATTGGATTTGTCGTCCTACATTAAGTGGGTCCAACTTAATATATGATTTGGGTAGATCAATAATGGTGAATATATGTATAGATATATATATATGAGTCTTGCAGCCTGCGAACAGCATGTATATGTGTGTGGCATTTAAGGGTGGCGATGCGACTTTTTCTCTGCTTAACCAAGTCATCATTTAGTCAAAGTTCAGGGTCGCTGTAGGTATATATAGTATATAATAGTATATAATAGTATATGATAGTATATACTGGTTGATGGTTTGGAACATGTGTTTTTCCATATATTGGGAATAATAATCCCAACTGACTAATATTTTTCAGAGGGGTTGAAACCACCAACCAGCATAGGATGCCCACGTAGATCAGCCACGGTATGGCCAAATCTCGTGGAGCATATCTGGCGTTGTGGCACTGGTCCGGCGACTTTTCCCGCTGTTGAGCTTTGTTCGGAGGAAGGGAAGAAGTGCAACTCCGGGCTGGCAGATCCACACAATTCCTGGGCAGTTCCGTCTAAACAACCATAATATGATGTAATCGACCTTCTCATAGTATTTGAAAGATTTCGATATAGTCTCTAAGAGCCGCAGGTTTTCAATGAAAAACTCCTTGAACAGATCTGATCCTCCGCTCGAGGTGGCCGTGGTTGTTGACACCTTTGCCGAGGCGGATCTCGACCATGGCCTTTCCAATGGGAGATCCCCAATGGTTGGATGCTTTCCCAAATGGAAAATCAAAAAACAAATGATGATACCCTCTGGTAAACTAACATAGCTATTGAAAATGGACATTTAGGTCGTTGATTTACCCATTAAAATAAAAATTGTGATTTTCCTTAGTTATGTTAGTTTACCAGAAGGTAACTGGATGATAATAGACGAGTGGCCAGTGGTCTCAATTACAAAGCAGCCAGGTGCAGCCTGGCGCATGTTAAACGTTTCTTGCTGAAGAGTTGGTTATTTTTATTTTTGCACATATAAATAAACATATACAATATATATATAAGATATAATCTATGAGATATAATATGCATATATATATACATATTTTACAAACATGTACTGCATATGTATATAAGAAGTTCGGGTTGCATTTGGTCAAACAATACACGCTGCACAGGCTCGAATCCGAAGTAGCCACTCATGTTGAGCGTCAATGTTCCTGAGCCCCGCTGAAGCCTCTGGTTAATGAACATAGCTATGGAAAATCACAATGTTTAAACAAAGTAAATCAATTGTAACGCTTCAGTCACACTGTTAAATTAACAAAGGGTAATTATTATATATATACATAATATCAAATATGTGAGTATACAGTTGTGATAAGTGTTTGTCCCTAGTGTTTTTTCCTAAGCAATGGCCGGAATCCCCCCCTGATTTGGTCATTTGAGTTGCAAGCTCTGCCACCATCCCGAAAATGACCATTGTTACGATGCGGTTCTCATCTCCAGTGGTTTCTCTATTGGATTTCCCACATTAATTGTGAATTATTTGATTTTCTGATATTTATATTCTGATGATATGTTGGGTTTTTGGACTCACAGGCGCGTGAGCGAGATGTTTTGAACTTGGCTGAGGAGATGGAGCCTTGGTTGAGTCGTCGATGAGCCAAGAGAATAGCCTCGGGTTGATTGGTTATTTAATGGGGAATGAACCATCAATTATATATATATATATAGAGATTATAACATGTTATAACCATCAAACATATGGGGATTTGAGTAGTTGATAACTGATGGTTGATTTTTGAAATTGTTGGGATTGTCATAACATGTGGAAACCCATATCAAGGAATCCTATCAACCAACTAGTGTAGTGAGATGGGATAGGGATGTGTTGAATGGCTCATGTAAGCAGTAATAGGTAATGTGTTTTTTTTTTCAAATGTAGGTGGGACTTAATCGTCATAGATAAGGGGCTTTAAAATATACCGTTGAACGACCAAAAAAACATGTGGGTTTGAAGTGGACACAAATATCAAGTAACATCAATTTATATAGTATGTGATGGTTTCTTGATTATTGCGAGTGGTTATTAATCACATGGTGGTACCATGATGTATTTGGGCTTCCATGGTCCCATGGAAAATAGGTTTTTCATAGCCAGATGCGAAGCATGGTGCGGGAATATCAACACCTACATTTACTCAAAAATTGCCCAGTTCGGGTGCGGTAAATATTCCAGCACCATGGTGAGCTAATCTGGGATACATATAACTAATCCATACATACTCCATAGTGGAATCCATAATCCCATTGTTTAACCGCATTTTCCCAGAGTGTCCAAACAATGGGGTTGCGCTATATATATATATACCTTGAACAATCTTGATATGTTTTGGAAAAGACTATATATACCTTGAACAATCTTGATATGTTTTGGAAAAGACTATCCTTCGGCCAACAAAAACAGCAACGGTCATCTCAGGGTTTTCACCCAGGAACGGAACCACGAGAACGACAAGAAGTTTCTGCAGAAAGTCTTCGAACGCATCGACGAAGACGGCGCGGCGCGTGGTGCAGGGCGACTTAAGCAGTGACCGAACCCTTGTTGTTGGTGTCTTTGAATGTGCATGTTTGAAGTATCAACCAGCATTGTGATTAAACATCACACAATGATGACCCGTGTAGATTTAGTATGATTGAGTGGTGTTGGACAACGTTTAACCATGAAGAATGGAACCAAATGACTTGTTATATGCTCAACTTATATCCGCGATCTCTGCCAGGGAGTGGTGAGCTGACGCTGGACGAACTGGTCGAAGGTGCTCGCAAGGACGGCACGAAAATGTGAGATATGACCTAATGAGTATTATGTGGTTATCACACATATGTGGTTTCCATAGTGTTGTTATATATAACCACATTAACCATATATAACCACACTATGATATATCATGATATATCATCAAATGATAATTATCTGTGTTTATCTCTGATGATATTTGTGATAATGGTTTCATCATAGTTGGGCATTATAGATATATTGAGTTATGATTTTGATAATAAAAGTTGGACATGCAATGGTATACCCTAGGGTAAACCTTTACATAGATGTGGAGTTTACCCACCATGTGCATTTCATTCCAAACGGGCTTCCCCATACGTTTTCCACATCTGGGGTAATTTTATGGGCATATCCGGGCATATGATCGATTTTAGCAAACTTAACAAACCAAAATGAGATCTAACGGGATTATACAACAAAAAAACATGAAGCAACAATGTGATATATGGATTGACATGAACATGGGCTATGCCCGGAAGTTGTCGAATAACACATATGTATCAAAATTTTGAGAGTCCTAAATGTTCAGTCAAACCCATGTTGGTATATAAAGCGGGTACATTAATGGTACATGTTAGATATTTTGATATTCAGTGGATATATCCTAACGGCAGACGATTCACACAGGATCGCATGCGCCTTAACCTTCTGTTGAGGGAAGGCTTTCGTGCAGACTGCTTTCAGAAGTGGTCTATGTCAACGCGCAATGACGCAGAAGCTTGCCAGGGCATTGTGTACAATGAATCTCGTTGTCAAATGACCCGTCAACTTGAACAGCAATCTCAACATAGATTTGCCATACTCACAGGTGGATTTGCATCAGCCGCCGCCTTTGATGTCATGAAAGGTACCAGCTCTAGGTGTAGTTGTGGTGCCTGCAATTCTCTCGACCATATGGTTTGGTGGTGCCAACATGTTCCCTTGCCTTCTCAACGCCCGCCAGTCCCCACTGACTGGCTGCAGCGGCGTTTGGGCTGGCCATCGGGATCACCATATGATGAAGCGACCATCAGTTGGATGGTTCATCGTGGTCTCTTACCAACAGATATAAGCCACCTGCACAATAGCGAAGTAATTGCACAACTTATTTGCCAGATCTTTCTTGAAAACTATTTTCAAATTTTGCACTGATGCAATCGTGTTTTGCAATTCCAATGGAACAGCCGTTCCACCTTGATTCATTGCCAATCTCAGGCGGCAGATATTGGTGCCTGAACTATGTGCCGCTGGTAATTGACTCCTCAGGTCATGACCATCCTTTACATCGGGGTGAATATTGCACATATAATTGCACCAAGAATTTATATAGAAGTGAACTTCTTTTTGGGAGTACTGTTAGACAATGAAATAATGGTTCAACCAGACAACATTGGATGTATCCTTTTGTTATTTAACACAACTACGAGGAAAACATCACCAGTGTTTACAGGTAAATCATCATAAATCATCTATAAATGGGTCATGTTCCATACCTATGTTAAATGAACATAGGGTGAGTGGATATGTATCGCCAATATGATTGTATTGTTGGACTTCTTATGGGGATAAATTATATCATGGTAATAGCATCATCCAACATGTTTTTGTTCACGATTTTATTTCATTTACGGTATATGCAATATGTAATATCATTGTAATATCTATTCTGTCAACGTTTATGTAAATTCGAATCTATATGTACATGTATTTGTCAACGTCTATGTACATGTACATATATACATGTGCGGCTAATTGTACTATTTATATATATATATATATATATATATATATTATATATATATATTATATATATTATATATATGTTTATTTACATCTAAATGTACATATGTATATGATGTATATGCGATCAGGCTTCATTCCGCTGCTGGATGTCTTCCCAAAGGATTTATGCTACCCGTAGACGATGTCCGAAGCTGCGGTTGCGTCAAACATGGTAACCCAAAATGACCTATAAATTGCCTTCGGGGATTAAAATGTTATTGTCATGCATTTTGGTGTTATGGCCCCCTATTCTCAACCCCATATTCCAAGCACATTCCCACGATGTGTTTCTTGGTAAATCCCACGCCGTGCAAGTCACATTTGGTCGCCGTAGGACCCTGAGTTCCAAAGCCGCCTACGGGTGATGGACATCGATGAGGTGTGGGATGAATCCAGGGACTGAAAATGATGCGTTTCTCCAAGAACAGTACCCTCTGGTAAACATACAAAAAACTGATGGGAAAATCATAGGAAAATGGTGGTTTTATGGGAAAATCATAGGAAAACCATGGGAAAATGGTGGTTTTACCCTTTGGTAAACATACAGAAAACTATAGAAAAAACACCATGCTATTAATAGGTAAACCATCTATAAATGGACCATTTTCCATAGCTGTGTTAGTTTACCAGAGGGTACAAGGTAGTCCCCCATACTTAGCGAAATCAGTTTTTAATTAGGTTAAGTAGGAAATTTTGTTGAAGTATAATCGTAGTTGATTAGGGATTGTAATCCTACTTATAGCTCGGGGGCGGCACCACCTTGTATCATAATACTGCAGTCAAGACATGGGGTGTTATTCCCAGACAGAGATTTTAAGGTGAGCAAACAGATACAGTACAAAGAGGGAACATGAATCAGCAAACAAGTCGAGGGGGTCATTTCTCTTCATGGTTTTTGCGACCCTCCAAGAAAGGCAAAATCACCACTGGAATGAACCAAATGATCATCTAGGAAACCAAAACTTGGGCACTGGGAAGATCCAAGATAGGCCAGGCGGCCTTCCTTCAATGGGCGGTCAAGCCTTAGCGTCCAGATGCATTGTTCAATAATGGTGCCCTGGTCATGGATACCCAGAACTCAGAAGCAAGGCAACAAGAACTTGGATCAGAAACCAATATTAGTGCAGCATGATTGTTTTGAACCCCTATTGAAATGGATCACATCTTCAGTATGACCAAGATATTTCGATGTTGTTTCACACCTATTCTTAAATATGTAATGGCCCGCAGTGGGATATACTGGAGCTTGTTTGATGGCCCGAGACCATCATACTTTTCTTGGCATGCTCCAAAGTAGATGCGCATCCTGGTTCGTGGTTTCCATAAATGTTGGTATCCAAAAATGCTTGGTTAGTGGGGGTACCCCAATTTCAGGAACCCCCCCTATAACTTTAATCCATTAATATACTGGTTGGTGGTTTTTAAACATTTGTTTATTTTCCATAGTATATGGGATAATCCTGTCCATTGACTAATGTTTTTCCGAGGGGTTGAAACCACCAACCGGTATATATATATAATCCTACCATGGGAATAGTCCAGCCACAATTCGTGGTTTCGAATTTGATCGCCCATGTTGAGATGGAGCATTGGTTGATGGTGTAATTACTGCTTAGAGTCAAGAATTATATATACAGTATGAATATGTATGAATACAGTACCCAGATGCTCCATGGTGCTGGAATATTTACCTACATTTAGCCTAAAAATTGCCCAAAAGTAGGTAAATAATACCCCATACATGGAGCATCTGGGGTATTTAATACAGTATCATATGCCTTTGTGGATCCATAATGATCCATATTCCGTTGTGATTCTGTTTTGATAGAGATGCCGACCCGTGGAACTGGATGGAATTGGGCAAATCTGACCTTGTCTTTAATGATGGTTAATGATGTGGGCAATTTACCATAAACAGTTCACAATATATAGTGGTTCATGATGGTGATTAATAGTGATTAATGATTAGTGGTGATTAGTGGTAATGTCGGTAAAACAATGCCATGTTTACCACCTATGACTGGGAATGGTAAACGTATAACTTAAGTACCACATGGCAATTTATGGCGGGGGATCTTTTATTGTTTTACCCATAGCCATCAGATCCGGGACGCGGTGGTACCCTTTTACTACCCAACATGTAGGCTCAGAATGGCTCAGATACTGATACATATAGTATCATTAATATATATATATATATATATGTTTAATATATATATATATATGTATATGTTTAATGTATATATATATTTATTATATATATACACCATGTAGATGGTCTGGGTGAAACATGGTGAAACATGGTGAAACATGGTGAAACCAAAGACCAAGCACATTTGCCCGCTCTTTTCTTTTTTTGGGTCCGTTGTAGAAACCGATGGCAGCTTTCGACCAACTTACAGCGATGGCAGGTGGATTTACAGCAGCTCTTCGAGATGATCGATGTGGATGGTACCTGGAAGACCTGGAAGACCTGGTGTTTTCTTCATCGATTTTTAATGGGTGAAAAAAGGGAGGTAATTTACCATGGATTAATGATGATCCATGGGATTTTCTATGATTTTCTCATGGATTGATGATAAATTTTAATGGTTTTGTTAATGAGCTTTTGGAATGGGTTTTTGATGGTGGTACCCCAGTAGCTGGATGGTTTTTGATTTTACAATGGAAAATCCTGATGGAAAATGGATGATTTTGGGGGGACCCCCCCATTTCCAAACCCCTACATGGAGTAATGGATAAATGAAGTGTAACAGGGTATAACACGTTAGAATGTAACTATCTGGATAATTATCATTGCTAACAGTGGAGAGTGTTGGAGCATCAGCTCCATGGCAGGGCCATTTCCAGCAGCGATTATAACATGGTGCCACCTTTTGTGGGCATATTTTCCCAATCCGCTAGAAATGGGGAATCGGTCAAGTGAACTTTTTTTTTGGGGGTGGTCCGGATCAGCAAAACCAAGATAAAGCAAAGAATCTTCCAGATGTACAGTGATGTACAGAGTTTCTTTTGGCAATAAACCAATGGCCATTTGAAAATTGTGGAATGGCCACCATTGTTATTGTATGGTCAACGTTGAGGATTTACCACATGTGTTTTTGCTCCAGAAATTTTCCTCCAGGTAAAGCTCAGTGTTTGGTGATTCATGCGCAGGTTTCTGTAGACTGTTCACACCCCCATCCCCAGCTGTTTTTCTGTTGACTCTATCAATTTTGTGAGATTGACTGAAGTTCCCTAATCTTGATGGAAGTCACCTTTCATGTATGTTCATCATTAACATCAGTATACATCAGTCAAATCCTCGATTTGTGTCCATAGTTTTCCATAGTTTTCCATATGTTTTTTATTATTTGTCCATATTTTCCATAGTTTTCCATATTTTTCCATAGTTTTCCATATTTTTCCATATGTTCCATGGTGCTTCTTCCACACTTTTTTCCACATGGAAAAGTTCCCCACGGTTCCACACGTCCAGGAACCGCCACAGCCCAGGCTCCGGCTCCATCGAGGCGGCGGAGTTCATCGCGCCGCTGAGCCGCTGGGTGCACGACAGCAAGACGGCGCCGCGCTTCATCAAGTACAACATGCTGCGGAGCAGCTGGGAAAATCATGGGAAAACCATGGGAAAATGGTGGTTTTATGGGAAAATCATAGGAAAACCATGGGAAAATGGTGGGTTTTATGAGAACATCATAGGAAAACCATGGGAAAATGGTGGTCTTACTCTCTGGTAAACGTTCACATAACTGATGGGAAAATCGCCATGCTATTAATCGGTAAATCCAGTATTTCTATGGTCATTTTCAATAGCTATGTTATTTTACCAGAGGGTAAACTATCTATATCTCTGGTTGGTGGTTTTTGGAACCTTTGGATTATTTTTCACCTCATTCCATATACTGGGAATCGAAGAAATGGCATCCATGGATACTAATCATATTAGTTAATGGATGATAATGGATTCATTAACCACAGACCTAATCATTATCAACCACTAGAAACCACTATCAACCACTATTAATGGATGACTGGTTGGTGGTTTATGGAACATTTGGATTATGTTTCCGTAATTCCATATATTGGGAATAATCATCCCAACTGACTAATATGTTTTTTCCCAGAGGTGTTGAAACCACCAACCAGATATGTATAATATATATATATATATAGGATTATATACCTATAGATTATCTACATAGGATTATATATTGGTATATATCTATCTAGGATTATATTTAGGTAAAAGGTATAATATGGTGTTTGATACTATAATTGAATCATTCATGTTGCAGACCAGCTTGGCACTGGCTGTAGATTTGGATTCGGAGAAGATATCTGTATATGAACATTTGAAATCATCTAAATTGTGGGATTTGTTGATGATTGACAATTTAGATACAGATATACAATTTAGATGATTTCAAATGTTCATATACAGATATATAATCATATATATATATATATATAATCAGATGAAAGCTTGACAATTGACCATTTCTGTTGGTCCAATCGCCATTTTTCATCCCAGGGAGGGCTGGGGGTTCGAGGCATGCAGCAACAGGACGAGTTGTATCGACAGTCGGGGCGCTCAGAGTTCTGGCCAGGTTGTATTTCACTATATTTCACCGGGCCCAACATAAGACATCATAAGACTACTGTAGCTCCTTGAGATCCTAGGTTCCCAACAAGATTTTCCTCAAGGTTTTTTATTGGATCATAGAAACAATCCCGGTAGAATGACTCGTATACAGCCGCAAAAATGCTTGAAAGTTGGAACGATTTGACAGCCGGTAAACTGTAGATTTCTCTGTAGATTTCTCGTCTTTGCTCAGAAAGGACGGAACATCTCCGTCGGATGAAAGCTCTTTCCAGAGCGCTGCCACCAGGATCTAAGTGCCTTCAATGAAGCTCCCCTTGCGAAAGAGAAGAGATGGTGAGAACAAGTGGAAGAAGTCTCAGAATCATGTCGTTCCAATTCGTGACAAGAATGCCAACCTCAATTTTCTGCGTGAGTAATCATGGTGTTTACGCGAAGCCACGGGGATTTAATCTATTGGTGTAAAATATTTGAAGTCAAATATGTAATAAACATTACCCATTTGCTCCATGTATAGTATATTTACCTACATTATGGGGTAAATGTTGGTAAATATTCCAGCACCATGGAGCATATGGGTTATGAATGTTAGTTTGTTCAATCACAACTAATGCTTGTGAGTCACTCTGAGAATCGTCCCCTGCTGCCGCCGGCTTTGTCTTGGGGCATTTCAGAGCCGCAGCCCGTGTCAAAGTGAAAGGTTAATTTAAAACTAAGTTAAAAGAAGCAGTTAGAGACTTATGTATTTATTATGGTTTCCAAAGTTTCCAACATTGTTTCCAATGACTTTGCTGGCACCATTTTTGCTTCGAAATGTAAACTATAGCTCTCTTTTTGAAGTACCGATATACTCCAAAAACTAAGAACTGTGTTTATCGATGTTTTATGGCGGATCTAACGAACTAGTTCATGGCATTCTCAATCTTGGATGGGTAGTTTAATCCTTCAGTCTTTTTTTGCTATAAATGGACAATCACCATCACCAGCAAAAGAATATGAGATTTTTTTTGTTGTGGACTACCAAAGATTGACCATGATTTATAAAATTTTATGAATATATAACGAACTAGATATGTTCCATTATAAACCATCCACAAATTGGGGATCACCCATTTTCCGAAAACCCCCATCTAGATGATGTGGTTTTTCTAGACGAAATCACAAGTGACCCAGATCCAGATGTAGCGATAGGGAAATTCCATTGAAAATTGCGTTTTAACTGAGTACATCACCATGTTAAACGCCATTTTGGCACGCCATTTTGGCATAGTTTTTTCTGCGATGTCAAGCCTTTTTTAGCTTGTGATTTGTATTGTACACTTTGCATCACTTCGCTTATGTGTAGATATATATATATATATATATTTAATTATATTATTTAACATCCCCCTATTTGAACCAACCTTGAGCATTTTGTTGCTTGTAGTTGGACCACGACCCCTAGTCGGAGTCGGCCGTGTCCTTTTCTGCCTTTTTGACCTTGTTCATGTTTTCATGTAAACTTCCAGACTTGTCACATGCTACGCTAGTGGCCTTTGCTTGTGTGTGCTCTGCTACGTTACTTATCTCTTCTTGGGGTGGGGTGGGACAGGGTACTTACAGTAAGACAAACAAACATATTACATATATATATATATATTTATATATATATATATAATTATAAATATATAATTATTTATATATATATAATTATATATATAATTATATATATAAATATATAATTATATATATATATATACATATACATAGCATTATATAGCCATTTCTGGTGCAATAGCCACAAAACCCTATCGACGAGCCACAAAAGTCTCAGGTCGCATTATCAGTTCAATGCCCTGAGCACACGGATCGAGGAGAGCGCCCAGGGACTTCATCAACCATGCGAATCCATGGGGGTTTTTCAATGCGACGGTGAACGATGGGGTGACCTATACTTACCAGCCACGGCCTTTCTTTTTAGATACATATATACTTGTGTCATAGATTCTACTCTTTCTCTACACCTTCATTCCACGTAATATATATATAGCACGTGTTGTAAAAGTATATCAATATACTAGTGTTAGTCCTGAATCATATCATATATATATACAAGTATGTATATATATATATACATAGTTATATAGATAGATAGGTAGATAGATAGATTAGACAGACAGACAGAAAGACAGACAGACAGACCGACCGACAGACAGACAGATAGATTAGATTAGATTAGATTAGATTGATAGCTAGATACTTCTCACCCACCACCAGGAACTCACCAACACCGTGGAATCCTTGGTGGGAAACACTGCTTTTGGCCTTTCCGCCGCGCCCATGAGTCCCGGCGCCTCTGGAGTGCCGGTGATGCCGGTGGTCCCCTGGCAGCTGGGCGGGGGTTCGCCAGGTGACCAGGTGGCGATGTGGTCTCTTAGTGGCTACGTACATGGGGAAATCAAGGTAATATCATAGGAAACGGTAATAGTAATATATATATATATATATATGTACATATATACATATATATACATGTATATATATATATATATATATATATATATATGTATTAAGGGGGCATGATATGGAATTTCTGGTAAGCATGAACTTTCGTTGATTACTGTTAGTGATGTTTACTAATTCACCAGTTCTTGGGGATATCATTAGCATTTCACCAACAAACTGGAAGTTTGTCAAGAGAAAGTGAGGATTATACTCCAATCATCACTATGATCATACTCCAACCATCGCTATAATCCAGCATCCAATCATTATTATGTGATGACAACTCCAACCATCCAGTGGTTAGGACGGAGCGATTTGGAGCTGGGGGTATTCCTTTCATCCCTTTTGGGAACCAGTTGGAGGTACGAATGAAGTTTCCCAACCACATGAAAGATACACCAACAAGTATGTGGGGGTTTCCAGAAATGGAGGTATCCAATAGCTGGTTGGTTCATAAGGGAAAATCCTTCTCTTTTTGAATGGATGAGGACTGGGGGTAGCCCTATTTCAGGAAACCACCATGTGGCTATACTTAAACAACATGGTTGTTTAACTTATATCCCATTCTATTCCCTTTTTATATCCATTATTGTTGCTAGTAATTCACCACAAATCAATACAATTAAATCACCGTTGCGGTCCAGTTTATTGTTTATATTACCTTTAATATCCCTATTATATATCCCCAGAATATTCCCCATCATATTGCTGTAGTACCATGATATTCCTTTTATATAGCCATTATTTCCCAATATTGATGTATTATAATTATATATATATCTTGATTATATGATCACTTTTTGCAAGTTTATTCGTGTATTACCAACTCATTTACCATTTGATTGTTGGTTACTCCCAATTGGTATCCCATTAAATCACCAGTTTTCCAATGTTCATTATTGATTATTGATTGATATTCCCATTAGATCGTATCGCCGTATCAAAAGTTTGTGTTCTAGTATATTGTCGTTATTTCCCAATATATGGATGTTTAAGATATATCCCCATGACATAGTTATAACCCTTAAACTGTAAAATGTGTGGTATATATAAGTTATATCCCCATGATATCCCCTACGCTAGTCATTCACCACAAATCACTCCAGAGGGTACCATTCCCCCATTCCCCATTGATATCCTGAAAAAAAATATCCCCATGTCAAAAAAAATATGACCATAATATTCATATGGCAGCCATGATTTCCCAATATCTTTGGAGTTCGGGTTTCGGTCTTCTGAAACAACGCTGGCTCCATTGATGGCCCCTTTTTTTAGGTGCCCGGCTCCCTTTTTGACAGCATGACATCGCGGACAATGACGACTATGGAGATGTCTGAGGATCGCGGAGGGGATTTCCATAGGTGGTGCCCCAGTTCGTTAGCTAAGCTGCCTTACAAGTGGCTTAACTATGGTTTATGGATGTTTATGGTTCATATATCTAAAGTTACATAAAGGGGCTTATGGGGGCACCATCCTGTAGAGATTTCATAAAGGGATTGAAACATGGGGTGAGGATCGACAACCGCATGGAAACTAGGTCAATCTTAGATGTGTAGAAACATGTAGAGACTAATCCTTTAGTCTTTTGGTATCAATGTGATGATCTACTAAGCAGCTATATGTTTTTTTGGCAGGGTATCTAAGATTGGCCATGGAAACACTAGAATAGTGTCTACCCAGACTTCAAAACAATATTAATATGTCTAGTTGTAACAAAAATGCTGCGACACAAAGGGAAGCATCAACCTGAATTTCTCCACTACCATCGTTGACATGTTCCTTCAACGTATTCTACTGTATAGTGTTTAAAGCAAGATCGCAATTTGTAAGCACCTTTTTTCACATGTAAGGCATGATGTCTAGTGTAAGTGTGTGTGTGTGTGTGCGTTCTTTGTGGCAGGAATGATTTGTGTGTGTGTATTGAAAAATACACACTGTGATAGGAATTCAGAGTGGCAAAACATATATTGCATATTATATTTATCGTAAGGGCCATAACTCTACCATTGAATGGGGTTATAATGGCCAATAAACGAGTTATAAACCAACTACCAATATTTCGGATCATGATGATATATTACCATCAACGCCTTATTGCAATTCATTGTCTATCGTCTATGGCAATATTATAAACCAGCCTATCACAATAACCATGCCATTACATTAACCATGGCATTACAATAACCTGCAATTAATACATTGATATATTGGCAATGCCATGGTTCATGTAATGCCATTGCCATTCAAACATTATAAACCAGCTATTGGATGTATTGCCCGGTTAGATCTATTAAAACCAGCTATTACCATTGCCATTCAAATCGATGCCGCGCGAGGCTCACCTTGACAATCGGCTGTCGCCCCGCGAGCCTCGCGACGTGCGCGGCTCTCTCGCGAGTTCCGCGGTGAACTCCGAACCGACGGAACCATTGGACGAGCTCGAGACTAGGAGACAAACTTCAAGGGGGCCACCGTTGATTTCATGATGGTGATGGTGATGTAATGGGGATGAAACATAGTGCTAAATATCAATATCATGGAGAAATTGATTGTGATATTTTATCACGATGTAACGATGATGTAATGGTGAAATATGGATATAATTGGATATCCATATATATATATACATATATATATAATTATATATATATATATATATATATCGTATATCCATATATAATTTCAATTAAATAAATGACAATGATTACCGTATATGTTTCATAATTTACATGCATTACAATTTGACGATTTTAATGGTTAACCTTGGTTGATGGGTCGATTGGTTTCATGGTGATTTTGTCACATGTTCTACTAGTCTATGGGTTGTTAAACATCATTTTTAGAATATGATATGGTTGGTGAGTCTGGTGAGCCAGCGCCAGTGGTGAACAGTTCTCTCAGTCCCTGTTGGTTGATGATTACTGCATATGGGAGGTTTTAATCACGAAAGGTAGCGTCAGCTACCTGAGTTCTCCGTGCTTCAGCACAAGCTTAGGGGGTATTGGGGGGCCAGCCCGTGCAATTCATAGAATTCTCGCCGTTATGTATTGGATATCAATTATAA
>Ga0126342_10001445_pt1 | contig 33457 bp, 24 predicted proteins | sample Cyp1metagenome_FD_92528 | JGI IMG/M metagenome (GOLD analysis project Ga0126342, IMG submission 92528) | Coral microbial communities from Lord Howe Island, Old Settlement Bay, Australia - Cyphastrea 1 metagenome | ecosystem: Host-associated > Invertebrates > Cnidaria > Coral ...
ATGCATTCCTACATGGCCGACCCACAAGAGTTCCGGGAAGCTGGTGCACAAAAACTCAGCAGCCTACCTGCGGAGAAAATACATGCTATCGCTTCTGCTGCTGCTGCTGCTGCTGCCGCTGCTCTTGCTGCTAGTGCGGCTAAACTTGCTTGTCTTTGCTTGTCTTATTCCCTGGCGCGCTCCCCCTTGCGTCTGCCGGGGTCGGCGGATATTTCCAGATATTCAGAATCCTTAAATTGGCCACTATAATATTCGCTCATGGTGGTATGACCAGCCCAAGATATGGGGGACCTCCCCAAAATTATGGAAACATCGGCCAGCGAGCAGAAAACTTGGCAAATAGATGGAAACAGAGGAGATGATCCATATTACTGTATCCAATATTCTTGAATCGTCATGCCACCCTTATGGGAATTGGGACGACCAATATAAAAAATGGTGGGACGAGCACAATTACCCCATATACTATGTTTTGACCACTTCACAGATGAGATTATGTAGTAGATGTGATATATTGTTCACACAGGTGCATTCTGTGATATGTTGAGATGACATCAGATTTTCCTAACTTTACTGACGCTTTCCTGATTGAGTGCCTCATTGCCGCATTCTGGGAATCAGTATCAACCAACCAGTGGAAGCAATGCAGAAAGAACTGGGTCTGTCTCTTTACATATATATATACTGTACACATTATACACTATACATATATCTCATAGAATATATTTGAACCTACGTATCATATGTCTATACAGATCTAGCAGAATACAAAGACGCCCCATGAAACCATTCATATATATATACGTATATGATCGTATATGTATATATATATATACATACTTATACGTATATATATATATAGATACATACATATATATATATATATATATATATATACATATACATACATAGATATATTTACACATATACATATATATATATATATACATAGATATTGCATGCATATATTTATACATATATATGTATGTATATATATATGTATTAAACAATATGTTTTCCCGACGATTTTATTTTTGTTGGAGCCATGATGTGTCTTGCCACAAGGCATCTTCCCTTCCCACGGCCAGGTGTTACCCCGAAAGTATCCGCTACGTTTAGGCGCGGTGGTGTGGCATTTTTTCATGACATCTTGATGGATGATGATGGTTGATCTTGGTGCCACCAGCCTGATATCTTTAAAGGATTTAATAGGGGTTGCCTTTAAGACATTACCTTCAAGGGATTACTTGAAAGCTCTGTTTGAGCGGTTTCATCTCATTTTTTTCGATCACCATTCCAAAGAACAGGAAACAAACTACTTGACACAATTACAATTTATTTCTACGTGCACAACATCATCGAGCTCATGTTTTGGGGGCCCTAGCTCCTGAGTTTCACCATCCAAAGTTGTGTCAGACAAGCTTCCCAAAATATAACTGGATTTGAGTGGGTGTATCATATCCAATTTATGAATTTATGGTCATTTATGGTCAGCAGATTGTTTAGATCCTATCTGGATCTATCTGGTAATTGAGATACAACCATGATATATATATATATATTGTATATATACATATTTATGCATTATGACCATTGTTCGTTCAGCCACTGTTTTTTTTTTTTTTCCCAAGGAGAAATCCACCATGACTGGTTCAGGTCAAGGCGAGTACAAGACGCAGGGCAAAGTGGGAACGCCCAGTGACACGCCTTTGTCGGTGCTCGCGGTGCTCGGATCTGTGCGGTGAAGTCTGAGAAAGATCATGAAATATCTCAATAATTCTCAATAAACAGGGGCTGGTAAATGACTGATTGACTGTCCCTTTGTTGATCCTTTTTGAAGATCTTTAGAACATGACCTGAACAGAGTATTTGTTGGAGAATCTATACCTTTTATTGGGTGATGAAAACAAATAGGACATTTACCAACCCCTCTTGAATATCGGATTAAGTATCCAATTAACTACAACTGTCAATGTGTCCCACATTAACTATCCCCATATTCTTGCTTATTGATTGTATACATCCACCAAGACACAGATTTTGTAGCCATCAAAAATGGTAAAAGTACCAGCAGATTATGCGGAACAACTATTGATTTTGATGAGTCGAAGCAAGCGCCTAGCTGCCTAGCTATCTGCATTGGCGGTTCAAAAGGTTGGTATTCAAGATTTCAAGGAGGTATCCATATCCCCGGATTTGTAGCAGACATAGGGACCATCAACAATAAACAAGGGTGAGACGCAAAGTCGCATGTTCACTAGCAACGAACGGGGGGTTAACCAACCACAGCATATCGATGTCCAACAAAGATCATGATAACCAAAAACCATGGTTTTTCAATATATGAGATGATCAACTTATCTAAATGAAAGAACGTAGGTTGGCAATCTTTGAATCCGGCTTGTCGGACAGAAACGATAGATTCTTCCCCCAAAATTGATCGATGTCGGCTGCGGGGACAGGTTTTGGTTACTTCTTATGTTGCGGTCATAGGTCCGGTTGCTTCTGCCACAGTACTCAGGAACATAGTTAAGAACCCAATAACCTCGATCAAATATACGGTTCTGGGCACCATACTGATCAGAGCGTTCAAACGGTTCGGTTCCACAATTTACCGGTTCGGTTTCTGCGCTGCGTTTTGTTCGGTTTCATTACGGTTCGGTTCATGTTGGTTCCGGTTTCCAGTTCCCCCCCAGACTTTTGGAACGACCCAACTGGGTCAGCCACTATGTTTAATTGGTCTCAAAGAACTTGAGGTAGGACAGATACCCTCCAGTGAGCTAACATAGATCTGGAAAGCCCTCCATTTCTAGTTTTTTGTTAATATGACTTCCAAGGTAAACTAGGTAAACCCATGAATTTCGATGGTTTTTGGCATGTTTTTGGTATGTTTCTTGTATGCTTAGCCCCAAGAAAAACGCCCTGGTCCGAGCTCCGCGACGGTGCTTGAGGCCTGCAATCAGCTCAATGGAGTCCGCTTTGCCTCTGGTCATTACATCCAGGTGGATAGTCAAATGGCGAAGTCTTCGATTCCTATTTTCAATGTGTGGTAAAGCATATGGGATCTACAATGATATGATATATATATATATAATTATATACATATATATATAATAATAATCATAATCATCATTAATAATTAATAGTAATAATAATAGCAATAATAATAATGATAATAGTAATAATAATAATAGTATAAATATATATATATGTATATATGAATCCCATGAACATAGTATAACAAGAATGTTTAACACAATGGGATATATAGATGAATATTAACAATTGTAGTTTATGATTTTTTTGTTCCATGAGTGATATAGGAATATCTGAGGGGAACATGAAATCCAAATTTCATCACGACCGAGCCCGGCTCCGAGCCCGGAAAAATGATGGGTTTTCGGATTCTGGTTAGGATTCTGGGGTAACGTTTTCCCAAAATAGTTTTGGATTCAGATCAGTGAATTAATTAATTTTAATTTGCTCGGATGGAATGTAAATCTGATGTTCAGCTAGCATCCTTGTGTTTGCATACGTTTAAGCATGCTTTCCAGGACAAGGAAGTCTTGCAAATAGCAAAGAATCTATGTGTTGTATAGCAACAGGGGGAAAAAACATAGGCAAGGTAAAATACAACGAACATATATAATGATAAATGAATGTCTATCTCTCCGGGGCTACTATAGATGCAATCTTGAAGCTTCATGCAGGTGCTGCAGGTGTGACTGAAAATGGGGTCTCGAAAATGGTCATGTTAATAGGGGAAATTGTGGTTCGTCAGTCAGTTTGTTTGGAGACTATTTTGGGACAAATCTATACTGGTTGGTGGTGACTGGCACATTATATAATTTTTGCGAATTTCCATTCAGAAAAGGGAATGTCATCATCCCAATTGACGATTCGTCCATCATTTTTCAGAGGGGTAGGTCAACCACCAAGCAGTATAGGAATAGCCTCTGGTAATTTAACATAGCTATTGGAAATGGCCATTTAAAGTGAGTTTTCCCATTAATAATGGTGATTTTCCCATAGCCACGTTAAATTACCAGAGGGTAGCTATAAAAAATCAATCCCTCCGGTCGTTCCCAGGTGACTCGATGTCACAGATCACGAAGTTTCCAACGAAGTCTCTGTGTAAATGATGGTCCATGCTAGGGAGAACATCATCTGAAAAATGGTTGGTGGTTTCAAACATGGCTGGATTATTTTCCATACTTTTTTTGGGATGTCATCCTTCCCATTGACGAACTCATATTTTTCATATTGCACCACCAACCAGTTATGTTCTGAAAATATGGCTTTGAAAATGCTATGGAACATGAAACATGTCTTCCTCTAAAGCATTTCCAATAGAGGGGATCGCACAGCCAGATCTGACATGCAACTAGATTCTGGTGCAGATGTCTGACATTGCATAAATTGACGACCCAGATGGAAATGTGTCCAACCATTTTCCAAACCGTTTTCAATTCATGGATCTTCACCAGATTGGACACTTAGACCACAGCATACTAAAATAGTGGTACCTTTCGATTTTTTTTAGGGGGTCACTATGACAGTTTAGTTATAGTCATTAATAGCTACCTGAAATAAAGCCAGTTTGGGATACGTTCCCTTGCTCACCCCCTAGCTTTATTTCATGTTGGTGGATGTTTACAATTTATCCAGACATCTTGATAGAATTTCCACCAGTATATCCCGTTATATCCTATTATATCCCACGAGCTATTGGAATAATAAATGTTATTTCCCAATGATATTAACACTAGTTTCATACTATCTGGTGGTTAGTAGGAATCAGTTGGGAGCTATGGTTGTATCCACGTTGCCTGTTTTTAATGCATTTCACGGGGAGCCTCGGGGAGCCAAGGAGCTTCAGTCACAGGTTCCCAACCACATGATGGCACATGATCCCAATGTGAAAATCATTTGTTCATAAGTTTTTATCTGGAGAATAACCATCTCAATGGATTGGTTTAAGGAAAAAATTACAGGAAAGCCCCATATTTAATGGGAAAATCTATGGTTTCCTGTAGATTTTCCCTTAAACCAATCCATTGACCATCACATGAGTTCCAATGATGATTATTTATTCACTACTAGTGTTTATCTGGAATTATGAAATCTATAGTAATATTCATCCAGATTTCCATAGATTCATGATTTCACCATCAGAGCTTTCAACGTTTCACCAGCGTCGCAGGCTTTGGACTGCAACATGGGCGCTTTCAGGGGTGAAGGCTTCAAGGTCGCCCGGCCGTTCGAACATGTGGACTTCATAGGATTTTGAATGGACATGAATGGGATGTACATGGATTCAATATGTTTTTCATGTGAAATTATCAAATATAGAACAATTTTAATAGCGAAACGATCGGACCATGATTGATCAACAGATTTGGGGATACTCGATTTTCAAACTCAAATCGAGCCACTTATTCCATCCCTATAGAGCTTCGACCTGTGCTTCCACCCTGCCAGTCCCACCCATCGCGAAAAAAGCTCGCATAGAATCCCATAGAACCCCAAGAAAAGCTCTTGGAAGAAGAATATGTTCACTTTGGAAGATTGGAAAGTGTAATTTTTTGGGGGTTCTGTGTTAGTTCGCAGGTGGGTGTGATACCTTGTACCTTGGATTTTTTTTGGAGGGGAGGGTTGCAACTGCTACCAGTGCTACCAGGTCCCTTACGTCTTGCGGCTGTTTATGCCGCTGGACAAGAAGAATCGCCCGCGCCCCAGAGTGGCAGGCAGTAGCTGGGATTACGTGAAGGAATGGTTGGTCACAAGATGTACAGTATATGATATGTATATGATATGTACCCTCTGGTTATTTAACATAGCCATGGAAGCCATGGCCCATAGAAATAGATGGTTTACCTATTAATAGCATGGTGATTTTCCATGGCTATGTTAGTCATAACCAGCTGGTACATGTATAATATATTTCTATGAAATCCACCTGTGCAAAAAAAGGGGCCCCTTAGCCTACAGTAAGGGTACACAATTTCAGCCCTTCAGATTTCAGGCAGATTTTGGCTAAAAGAGGCTACCTTCAGGAAGATCCAGGTTGAACCAGGTTGATATCAACATATACTCCTTCCATCTGGGTTGGATGTCATTCCCCCAAGACATGCACCAAATTTGATCCCCAATCTCCAGGTGTGGCCACACAGTGCCGCTACTTGGGCTTTCGCGAGCACATTTATACCGGAAGAGAAGGAACTGCCGCTTGGCTCGAGCAAAACTGCCTTGAGATCATCCATGGTGGAATCATTCGGTGGTGATGCGGAAGCCAAATGTTCACATCGCCTCCAATTAACTAACCATATGGAAAATGACCCATGAAATAGATGGTGTCCCTATTAAACATGGCCATTTTCCATGGTTATGTTAGTTTACTGGAGGGTAAACCCTCAGTTTATTGGTCTTTTTTAGAGGAAATTATAGTATTCCAATCCCCGGAGTGTTTGATCTATACATATTGACCTGTTACCATCTGGTTATGACATGTTATGACTAACATAGCCATGGAAAATCACCATGCTATTAATAGGTAAACCATCTATTTCTATGGGCCATCTATACCATGGCTATGTTAGTCATAACCAGATGGTATGAGGATTGAACATGGCAAAGGTAGGACTTGGACTAGCCAAAAAGCCAGCAGATGCGGGTGATGTGGGTGAACTACCATTGGTTTCTCCCCCGAAATTGACCATTTTGGTGAAAGTTCCCTGGGGAAGGAAATATGACCTACATATTTGTTGGTTATCAAACATGGCTAGCTGGACCATTCCCCTATTTTTTCTCGATGATGTTCACATTAAAACACAATAATATATATATATAGCCTCTTCAATTGTACTTGTTTGATTACCGGATGGTAATTCCAATCACTATTCATTATTCCAAGAATTGTCTCACTATCTCCCAAGTATATCCCTAGTGTTGCTTGAAAATTCCCATGTTGTTCCCATTAAAAACGCTTAGAATCTCCCATTTCTATCCATTTCTGGCGGGTAGAATCGGGACACCACAACGACCAGGTGGGCAAGTGCCACGCGGCAGCGGAATGGACCTTTGGAACCATCTACCAGCGATTTTTGAGCGGCACCTGGGCCGTAAGGCCGTCGTAAGTTACGGGGTCACTCCGTCTATGTGTCTATGTGTGTTTGTCTATATATATATACTGGTTGGTGGTTTGGAACATGAATGGATTATGACTTTCCATTCAGTTGGGAATTTCATCATCCCAACTGACTCATATTTTTCAGAGGGGTTGAAACCACCAACCAGATTCATATTTTTCAGAGGGGTTGAAACCACCAACCAGATATACATCATATAATTTTCCATGTGCTTGTCTTTCTATCTGTCTTTTTGTCGGTCTGTCAGTCTGTCGCAGTCCAAACTGGAGTACTACATCCATTGAACCGGTTGGCTTAGTTTTTCGCAACACAGATCTTTGTGGAAGTGCCCCACTTTGATGCTTGATGGGTTGTACTGTAAATGTCAATCCATGAATCGCTGAACCTCGAAGCCTACAGCTTGATGCGACAACGTGTAAAGCATTTTTTTTTGTGGAGCAGCAGCTTCCCATGTTTTTTCGTGCTGGTTGCACACATTCCGTTTTTGTTCCTCGCCTAAAAGAGTGATGGTGATCCGCAACTCATATTCATTCATCTTTGTGATACATCTTTGTGATATTTTCGATATTATTATTACGTGATATTATTCACAGCGGTAGCAACCAGTTCTCTACAAATCTATAGTGACCTGAAACAACGCCTTAGCATTTGCGCGCAGGCTCAAGACTAGTAGATGTGGATGTTACTACCTCAGGACATATCATGATACGGGGGGTTCCATAAATGGGGATACCCAAAAATGGATGATTTAGGGAACCCCCATTTTAGGAAACCTCGTCCACATATCCAAATATATCCTATGCAAGCAGCAAAGAGGGGGATATGTATTTAACACAGCTAGCAATCACATTTTTTTTTCAGGAATAAGCATCTTACTGTGGCAACCAATCGAATCGACAGATGAAACTAAGATACCCTCTGGTAAACTAACATAGCAATGGAAAGTCACCATTTTTAATGGGAAATCTCACTATAAATGGCCATTTTCCATAGCTATGTTAGTTTACCAGAGGGTAAACTGTTTGCAGATTTCCCAAACATAGCCCCACAGTTGGGAGGATTCATGATCGTCCCCCTGGGAACGTATTTCCTAATTCGTATATAATACATATCGTCATTGTCGCTGGATATTAATATAGCCAGTCCTTGGGGGATGGCCTATGTTGACCTAGAAGTCTTCTAATCGCACGTCAACAAGGCCTTCTCTTATTCGAAATACCAGCCGGGACGCGGAAAATTACGTGGCGATTTTATCTCTGGCATGTTGCAGGTGGTGTCTGCTGTCTCTGGTGAAACCATTTTAAGCCTTGAGGCAGCTGGGTTTCAGAGCATGTCTGTGCGAGACCTGAAGAAATCGTTGGAGCTGCAGACTGGATGTTCCCGGTTTTGCCAGAAACTCCTCCGTGATCACAGCCCTTTAGCGGATGATGATCCTTTGAGTCCTTTGACCGATGAAACTTTGCATCTTTTGCTGATGCAGTTCTTGCCTCCCGACGAGAAAGATGCGGAATTGATGTCTGCTTGCAGAATCTGTCCACCTGAAATGGTGGAGGCAATCCTGCGTCAACCCAGAGATCCCAACGTCATATCAAAAGGCCGAACAGCCCTTCACTACGTTGCAAGGGGTAAGTACAGTGGTCCCAATTGCAGATTGCTGCTGGAAGCCTGGGCTGATGCCAACACACGGGCAGATGATGGCAATACACCTCTGCATGATGCAGCTGCGCTTGGGAACCTGGAAGTTGCTCACATCCTCCTGAAGTCTGGAGCGGACAAAGACGCCAGCACAGCTTCTGGACTTACGCCTTTACACGCAGCCGCCAAGGCCGGTAGTCTTGATGTGCTTCGTTTGTTGGTGGACTCTGGAGCCAACCACAAGGCTGTCACTGACTCTGGGCAAACGCCCTTGCACCAGGCATCGGTCCTTGGGCGTGAAAAATGTGCTCACTTTTGCTGGACTGCAAGGCTGACATTGAAGCGGCGACGTCTGCTGGTAGGAGGCCTTTACATCTGGTAGCAGCTGGGAACATGCCGAGCCTGGTGCGTTTGCTGCTGAAAACTGGCGCGGACAAAGATGCCAAGTCAGGTGGTGGGAGAGCACCTTTGCACGAGGCAGCTCGGTTTGGTCATATCAAGGTCGTTAAGACCCTGGTTGAATTTTCTGCAGACATCCAGGTAGTAACAAATTCCGGCAACACGCCATTGTATGAAGCAGCAGCAAGTGGCCGCAGCTCGCGGATTGAAGTTGCGCGTTTTCTCTTTGCGTCTTCTGCAGACTTGGAGGCCACTACAGAAAAAGGCATGACTGCTTTGCATGTAGCAGCTGCCAAGGATGACCCTGAGATGGTTCAATTTCTTGTGGCTTCTGGTGCCAATATTGATGCCACCACCGAGGATGGCGAAACACTGGTGGAATTGGCCGGTAAACGTGTGACGAAGTGCCTTCGGAAGAGGCAAATGTAGCCGTGATATGCAGTGACGCATTTCTGCCAGAGGTTGAAAGGGTGTGGTGAGATGTTTGTCTGTGCGTAATGGGTGGTACTACCCTCAGAAACAAAAAGGACCTGCAAACTCAGGTTTGGAAACAGCTTCAAAAATCTTTCCTCAATCACAGTGCCAAATTTTCCACGGGTGCCAGGTTCACATGATTTTTGCGTGGTCCAGATATGGGCCTTTCGTAGTATACCAGTTGTTTCAAAGATATTCAAGACATTTCTTCAGTCCTCGAGGATCAATGTCCATTCTATATTTATGGGCCATATGTGAGGCCTTGTGCGCGACTGAATAAGACTCGCACCGGAATACGTCTAGAGCAGTTTAGATCCAAGGCAATAATCATAGAATCGTTGGTTTTGTTTTGGCCCAAAGAGTCACCGACTCAATTCTGTTTGGTGGAACTTGACACCTTTGATGTGTGCAAATCACATTGCAATGTTTGGACAAACTGGCTGGTGTGTTCAAACATGATGAAACATGTCTTATTTTGTTTCTGTTTCCACCCTTATTTGGCATTATTTGGATTGATTATCCCTAATTGACTTTTCCCGCTATAAGGGGCTTGAAATGGCTTGAAACCACCAACTATACCCGATGATCATTCGCATCCCGGTGATCCTGAAGTTTGGCTTCCCGAAACGTCCCCCTCCAAAGAAGTAAACTGAATTTAAATGCAGCAATATTCAGCAATAATAGTCAACTCATTGTATCCACTGATGTTCGTTTATTACATGTGATGACTTTCCGTATTACCCTCATGTTATTTAAGATGATTTAAGATAACTAAACCATGGCCCATTTGGTTCGATGATGTATGATGTTTTAGATTAAAATCGCGATTTTCCAGTTCGCGAAGTGAAATTTAGCCAGAGGCTATACTCCCATGTGTTTGAAGGCATGAAAGAACTTCATCAAGCCTTGAGTTTCTGCCTGAGGTATGGGTACACGAATGCACTACGGGCATCCCGATTTTGTCGATGGATTTTGGGCCAGAAACCGCGGAGGAATGAGTCCCTTGTCGATCTGGATGATTTTGGTGGGAATCCAACCCCCCATTTTTAGGTGATGCTGTCACTTGGGACTTGAGGTCACAGCGAACATGTTCAAGCTGCAGGGTAAACCCAACAAGAAACCCTCGGGTAGTCCTCGGGTCGGTTCATAGCAATCTATTTCTGCTAAAATTCAAAATTGGGGATGTTTTATGCTTTTGGGTTTCCCAGTCATGTGTTTTTTGGTGAAATCATATGAAATCATGACCAAACCGACTAGAAGTGGAAGTGTTTTCAAGATGTTTCAAGAAACATACCGCTACCTGAAATAATTCCCAATTGACATCAATTGACGTCATGTAGCAAGCTAGGGATGGGTAGCTCAAGCACCAGTAAACACTGACCCATCAATGACTAACTGACCAACTCCATGTGATGAACATGGCTGAAATGGAGGAAACTCCTAAGTCATGGGGGGTACCCCCCAAATCATCATAAATCATGAAAAAAAAAGGTGTTTTTCCATGAAATCAGCGGGGTATCCCCATTGGAAACTTCCTCAGGTAAAGGCTCTCCCGTGGTGAACCTCAGCGAGGACATTTTTGCAGGCGCGGTGCCACCGATCGCCGTGGCGGTGGGTGAGATCTTTGGGATTCTCCGGCGCGGCGGATTCTCCGTGTTTGCCACGACAGGTTACAACGTCCACATGCGTGAGGAAGCATCACCGCATGTGGACGCTCTGGAATTTGAGAAAGGCAGAGAGGCGGGGGAAACCCAACGGTTTTTGAGGGGGGAACAAACGGAATCCCATGGTTTATCAATGTTCACCACAGGTTTTGCCATGCGTAAGGTTGTCATAAATTGGGGCAAACCCATTTCCAGACAAAGCCATAATTCCATTTCCTGAGGGATCTAAATAGGGTAGGGCTGGGAGAAGCAATTCATTTTATGGGAGATCATCAGTTGGTGGTTTGAAATGATCTTCGAATCCTGTCTAGAAAATGAATTTGATGAACTATGGTTTTCTGGACCTCAGGATCGATTGACATGTGAAACCAACATGTGTTTCCAGATGTCTCGAATGCCTCCATTTCCTTCCGCTTGGGCTTGTCCCAACATGGGGACACCACATAGTGCAATTTCCCCGAGCATTGTTTGACAAACCACAGGTTTTTTGGGTACCCTAATTTCAGACAAACCCAGATGTTCAGTCATACCCCAAGAGGAACTGAGGGTTTGGACTTCGTAGGAACACTTATGATTATGAACACTTTACTTGAAGCTATAGCAACCTCCAAAAAGCTAGAAAAGAAAATCCCTACTAATTTGCTGATGAATTACCCTCTCGTTATTTAATGTAGGTATGGAAATCACCATTTTTAAGAACGGTAGATCATCATAGTTCCATACAAATCATCTATACATGGGTTATTTTCCATAGCGACTGGCTATGAAAAAAAAAAACTAGACCAACGGGTTGTAATCAGCCTTTCCGGTCCTCGAGCGTTGTGAGCGGACTGAGGCAGCCTTCAATGCAGCGTGGGAAGCTGAGTGGGGCAGGGCATGGGAGCAGGGCATGGCCGCGTATCCCGGGGTGGCAAGGGGGCACAAACTAGGTGAGAGTCGCAACTGGATGCTACCGGACTGAAAAAGGAGTCAACTAAACTGTATCAACTAGCATCCAATTAACTATAGGTGTTCAAATGAAGTATCAAAGACCAATCAACTAGTATGAATTAACCATCCGCTTCAAAAGGGCCGACTATAGTTGAGGCTGTCACAGAAATGGCTCCGAAATTTGAAAGAGTTGGCCTTGGCCGGTCATTTTGTGGGAAATCTGTTCCCATGTGAAGAGCATACAAGTGGAGTACCCAGTTTTGACGCTTTCACCCACGTCATGGATTAGAGGTCCGCCTACTTACCGTACCTAGCACTCCCGCATAGCGTAGATGATATTCCAAGAAATCGAGTGCCTGCATTATGGCAATGAGTTCAGTCTACACATGGGCATTGAAGGCACTCCAGGCCCAATTGTCACCAAACCTGCCAGGACCAAGCGCATCACACTGGGTACAGTTCAGACAGTCTTCTGTAAGTCACGCCACCATGGCTGTCTGAAATTCGGAAAAGTTGCAGCTCCAAGTTCTTGTTGTTCTACCCTCTGGTAATTTAACGTAGCTATTGAAAATGATCATTAATAGTGGATTTTCCCATTAAAAATGGTGGATCTTTCAATAGCTATGTTAGTCATTACCAGAGGGTAGCTCCAACAGTTTCCCCATGTGTTTCCATGTGCTTTCCCCAATTAGTGTCGATCGTTTCCCCCGGAGTTTCCCCAAGCGATCCCATCCGCGATCCCCAAGCGATCCCATCCCGCCCATGTCGTCACGAGCGATCTCCAGGTCCAGCTTTTTCTCCAAGATCTCCGGCGGAAGCGTCGGAATCCTTCGGTCAAGAGACAATCATTTACTTTGTGAAAGGACTGGACTTTGAGACGCCGAAAAAAGTCCTGGTAAAAATGAGATGTGCATAACATGCGGTGTCTGACATGGATATGTCTGACATGTGAAATGTGGAGATTTTATGGGATATATATATATATATATAACAAAAAATATAATTGTATAGTATTGTATAATTATAGAATTATATTATATATATATACACAATTGCATATATTTATGTGTATATATATATATATGTAATGACATATATATATAATGTGTATATTATCATGTTTTACCATCCACTTGGATATTTCATCAACAAATGTTTTTTTGTTTTTGTGCAGTTGGTGAACTAAGATGCGTGGGTCAACTCCAGATGTGTCACATATTTTGGGTTGCCAAGCAATGTTCATAATTAATGCAGGTAAAACAATGGGATGATTATTGGGATAGTTTTTGGGGACATCAATGATTATAGGGATGATTATTAGATGGTTATGGTGATGTGTGGTTGTACTATCCAATATAATGTGGGTGAAACAATGCCATAAACCATCCCCCAAATCACCATAAATAGGTGGTATAAACCATTCCCAAATGGGTTGTTTGTTATTGTTTCAACCACATTACAGTCATTGCTGTTTGCAGTAACCATTTCCAACTCACCGAGGGGATAGTAAGTCAAATGATAGTTATTATTTATTATACTAACAGTTTATTTTAAATATACCCTCTGGTTATTTAAATAGCCATGGAAAATCACCATGCTATAAATAGGTAAACCATCTATTTCTATGGGCCATCTATACCATGGCTATGTAACAAATAACCAGAGGGTAAGTATATTATGACTCTTTTGCGGTTGATTCACCATCGCTGAGCGGCTACTGCGGATGGTTGCGAAGTCCTGCACCGTTAGAAAATCCCATTTAGTCGTTTTTTTTGGAAATCCCAGCAGTTATCAGATACTGAAACAATGAAAAATATACTGAAACAACAAATAATCAACGTTAATTAATCCCTACGCAATGTTAACATTGACATTAACATATAGTGTTACCAATAGATAGTTACGAAATCCCCATTAAATATGGGTAAATTATAACGACCTCACTGCGACCTCACTATAATCATAGTTAGTAAGAGGAATCATCCCAAAATGGCCTTAATTCAGGTTAGTGAATTATTATAATTTACCCAGATTAAATCTTCACAGTGGAACTATTTCTGAACAGCCACAGCTCCTCGTAGGATTGGCATTCTGCACTCGTTATCGTTTTACTTCACCTCGGTGGCCTTTTATGTGCGCGGGCTAGCCGAAATTGCCCACGGAAGACGTCAGAGATGGTCTGAGATGTGGCAGTGTGTCAAAACCTTGTACCCCTGGTGAACATCAAAATAGCTGGTAAATGGATGTTCATCCCCCTAAAAATGGTATGTATAGGTATTGATCCATAGCCATGTTGGAACAATTGCTTGGGAAATGTATAGATAGTATATATAACCATGAAATGGTCATATTAAACCACCAACCAATATATATATATATATATATATATTAATATTGTTATTTAAAAGGTTTCTAAAAGGAGTAGGGGAAATTGGCGCACAAATCCCAAGTCAAATATGGAAATCTTTCATGGTCTTATATATTGTTCGGATGTATATATTCTCAACAACAATAAGCCAATTATAATTGTTTCAGTATTCTTGGGATATATCTATACATCTACAGAGGATAGGGATATCCCATTCTTGTAAGAAACCTACCATCTATTATTTTTCTGTTTTCCCAATGTATAGAAGCCAAGAATAGGATATCATTGGGATATATTGAATTGTGATAGCAGATGGTAGTGAAATAGACTTGGAATACAACCAACAAGAATAGGAATGTTTTCACTAGATCAATGTTGTTTTTACTATATTCCAAAATTCATTTCTCTATTATCCCATTTATTACGCTCTCAAGATGGGTTCAGTATCGGGTTTGACGCATTCAATGAGTATTATGATTTCTACAATGTGGTCACTTGATAAATTTACTGCACTATCTCTCCCTATCCAAGGGCTTGGGGTGGTGGTTTTAGGTTGTTGGTTGTTGGAAATGTTTGGGAAACCCATTTGAGCTCTTATGACCCAATTGTAGATAAATATACCATGATATACTAAGACTAAAGGTGGAGCGTACGAATGGCGACACTGGGGTTTTGAAGGGCGAAGACTCGAATCCATAGTATGGAAGTTGCCCGAGTCTTGCTCCAAATAAACGGACTACGCACCCATCCTCAGCCTCCAGTGTTTATTGTTTGTTTATTTTTGAATATCCTGAAGCTAAGGGGTTACCAAAAGATCATTCCAATTTCATGTGTGTAACCAACCTTGCACCATCGCATGGGTGAAAAGATGATCTTGTAAATATTCTGGTGTCCCTGGTTTCCCTGGTTTCCCTCTGTGTTTTGGGGGAAACTTCGGAAAATCACCAAAAAGCACCGAAAAGCACCTTCAGCCTTCGAGCCAGAGATTCTCAGGTGAGCAATTTGCTCATCGACATTTCCATCTCTTTGTATGTTGGGAACTTAGTAGTGCCTTTCAGCTCGATTTGTTTTTCAAATACGCATGAAGATTTGACCAGTGAATATCATGGTTTAATGGTGGCAGAATGGGGAATAATGAATTTAATATGGGATGAACATGTTGAATTTGACCAACCGAAATAGTGATTTTAATTGGGAAAATCATGTTCTAATTAATGTTGTATCCTGATTAGTGTGTACCCCCCCTATACTCTCTTTAAAGTTGTGCGCCAAAAAAATGTTCCCCAGGAAACAACATCTGCACTTAAGTAAGGATTTCAATTGGCTACAATTGAAATCTAATTAAGATTTTTTTTTTGCCGATGAACTTGTGATATTTGTAGTACTTTTAGTACTTTTAGTACTTGTAGTACCTTGTAGTACTTGTAGTACCTTGTAGTACTTGTAGTACTTGTAGTACCTTGTAGTGCGTGTAGTACCTTGTAGTACTTGTAGTACCTTGTAGTACTTGTAGTACCTTATGGTACTTGTAGTACCTTGTAGTGAGTGGGGTTCAGCATGTTGATTGCGTTACCTTTTCCACCTTAAGTTTTTTATTCAAAGTGTAATACGAGAAAAAAAAATAAAGAGAAAGGGAAAGAGAGAAAGAGAAAGAGGAAGAGGATAAAGTTTGGTGCAATTGTGAACCCTGAGAACAAACGTACTAAAGTGAACTGGACCCTCTCATGGCCCAGTGCCTTGGAAATTTGTGGAAAAGCTGTTCTTTAATAAGGGTTTAATAATCGGTCTGATTCTTTTGGGACAGGGAGACAAGCAAGATGTTTTTTTTCCAGAAAACACATTCAGAATTTTTAGTACAAACATGTTTTTGGACAAAAAAACTTGGCCCCCCAAGATTTCTTGCCACAATAGCGAACCTGCCAAACAATGCATGGGTTCAGAATAATTTGGATTTTCTTTGGCACAATAGCGAACCTAGCTATTAATCAGGATACAACATTAGTTGGAATTGGGGATACCCTATTTTCAGCCCACCCATTTTGGTGGTTTGATGCAATTCATTTCAACATTTTGTTGCGTAGTTCTGCTTGTTTGGTGATGTTTTGACTTTTAGGAAGGTGTTTGACGTTTGGAACATTGTTGAGGAGAATTAGTTCACATCGGGTTGCTGCAGTCCTTCTGGCTATATAATATCATTATATATCTTTATGATAATGCTATATATATATATTTAAACATGTTTGGGAATTTTGGTCTGTCAAAAACACCATGTGATACCAAGATTCGGAACCGAATTCTACCTTTTGTATCTCTGTGTCCGCTTTGAAAGTGTTCCACTTGCTCTCCGATTTCCTTCAAGTCATGCGAAACCAAAGCCAGAAAAAAGCCAATACGCATTTTGGATTGTTCTAATACAATATAAATCTAAATCATGGAACTATTACAATTCATGTAGATATTCGTGTATGCTATCTATATAATCATATGCATATAATATATATATATATATATATCATAGAATTCCTATCTGTTATGACGTGTTCGCCGCAAGTGCACCACACCACGATCGCAGGTCTCTCTTTTCATCGTTTTCACCTTGGTGGGGGTCCCTGGACCCCACTGGAGGACTGTTTTCCCAGGCAATCGATGCTGGCTTCCTTGAATTGAAGGAAAAATTGAAACCGGAACCAACATAAACCAATATGTCCTTCAATTCATGTTGGTAGAATAATGTTGGTTTATGTTGGTCAGTAGATATTGCTGGTTCAATTCAATTCACAAAAAAATCCATATTTTGATGTGAATTTCCTATCGTTTCCTGTAGATTCTCCCATACACAAACCAACCCGAAAATTGCGCGTTTCTGAAAGCTGGCTGACTGTCACTTATGTTAATTTTGGGAGACCTCCGCAAATCAGGATCTGAATAGTTTGCAGTTGTTTCATGACGGACCAAAACTCATGAATGTAAGGTTATTTTATCTCATGAAAAGCATTAAACAAGGGCCCTAAGTGAGGATGACAGGGGTTGTTTTTAATTGAGTTCTGCAGATGAATCAGGCAGAATAAATATGTTTTGGCCAATTATGTCACCTCCTGGCCCAACATGGGTAGGAGTCTCGAGTGGTAAGTCGCCGAATACTGGTAGGCATGATGTGCGACGCCACAAACTGGTCAGATCTGAATTCCAGAAAAAAAACAGACTTTTCAATACTCACAATGTAGATTCATGATGATTTTCATGTAATAAAACAGCTTTTTCAAAACTCAGCTGCAGAAGCTCGGCATGTTCTTCACGCCGTGAGCGATTCAAGGCCAACATCGATCTGACCAAGCTTTCGGCCTTGGGATCTTCTTTTAGTTCTGCAGCTCGGCAATGCTCCCAACAGTTGGGAAACAAATAAAGTGGTTTTCGGGTTGATAAATGACATGATTTTTCATGGGATAGAAAGGATATATAACAAAATCAGAGTTTGGGTGTGTGTATATACAATATTATATATACATTTGTACATATTGGCAGTGTTGCTTGAAAGTTGGTATGAATTCGGTACCTTTTTTTGATCGTGCCGATCCATAGGTTTATCACAATGTTCCCTTAAATCATCCCCATTGACCTTTAAGATTAATTATATCATACACGCTCAGTTTACTCATAAGAATAACACATACTAAGTGCAGAGGGTACAGGCAAATGCCATTTTTTAATAGGTCAGCTGAAGGTCTCGGTACATAATTGATATATATAATTATGTATATATATATAATTATTTATATATATATATATGATATATATATATATATATATATGATATACATATATATGATATATATATATATGTCTGAAAAAATCGGACATCCCTAAAAATCCAGTGGTTCATCTTCATTTTTCCCATTGATTTCTACACCCGTTTTGGACGAAGCCATGTTGGTACTTGACGTCGCTTAAATGCCCAAAAAGTAGATGATCACATTCAGAAGGAGCCCCCTAGATACCCTCTGGTAATTTAACATAGCTATTGAAAATGACCATTTATAGTGGATTTACCTATGAAAAATGGTGGATCTTTCCATAGTTTTTTGTAAACGTTTACCAGGCCGGGTAGGTTTCTGTTGCCTTCTACGGAGGCTAACCGCAAACTGTTCGTTGGATGTTTGCATTGGGATATCACGTTGGGTGAAACATCGGTCGGTCATCGGTCGGTCGCCATCCCATGGGGCTCCAGGAGTGGCTCCTCTCCTTGGGAATCATGAGCCCGGGAACCTGCGAAAAAATGGGGGTGTTGGAAAAAAATGGGGATACCCCCAGTTATATATCATCCATGTTATGGATTTTCCATGAAATTTGTACCATCTATTGTGGGGAAAAAAAAACAACATGTGAATTTTCCATTGCCATGTTGGTTTACCAGGTAGTACCTCGTGTATTTCGTTCTAAGGCTTTTTTTAGCCAACCTTGAATGACATCAGTGACATTTCCATGACAAACCTCCTGAACATCCTGATTTCAACAGTGAAAAACGTGAATTGTTACCATCTGATTATTTAACAGTTGGGTATGGAAGCCATGGCCCAAAGAAATAGATGATAAACATTATGATTCACAGTTCTAAATGGTGATTTTCCAGTCCGCAAGCTGTTATTCATAACCAGAGGGTATTGATTGTGGTTTGCTCACATCCCATGTTCGGTCCAAGCTGTGCACTCAGGCCTTTTTCCTCAACTTTTTGAGATGATCCTGGAGTTCCTTGGCGGGGTGATAGCGAGAAAGGTTTGAAACACTTGTTCAGCGAACTAGCTTTACCAGCTATAGCAAACCCCCAAAAAGATGGAAGTTTGTAAAATCACATCAAACTAGTGATAAGTTACATGTCCGGCATGTTCATCTATCTTTTTGCGGACGACTAATAACTACAAATTTTATTCATTGTTCAACTAAGATTGTTCAACAAACTAACAAGCAAACTAACACAAACCAACGCAGAAAAGCGGGCCCCACGGTCAAGTTGTCCACTTATTTTGTATCGACTAGGTCTGGCGCCCTGGTTTGGTTTGAACACGGGACAAAAGGGACAGACACAACAAAAAAAAGCTGGAAATTGTAACTATTTGAATACTATTTGTAACTTCTATAGTTTCTGCACATGTGTCGTGATGTTTCTATAGGATTATAGAAGGATTTTGACTCTTGCACTGGAGACGCTGGATCGACATGCACTTTTGTTGGGAGTCTCTTGAAGGGTATCTTTCGAACTGTTGAAGTTGAACGCCGATGGAATTATCCTACCATAGGTTTTGTCACTTTTTTGTGTGATTGTATAGTCATCAATATATAGGTACGTATGTGCTATGCAAGGACATCGAACAAGTAAACTTATCAACTATATTAAATGTACACATATATATATATATACACATACAATCTGTGCCAGCTTACTATAAGGATATAGCATCTAATCAAACAACCTATAGATATTGGATCTCAATTTTAAATGTAACCTTCAAGGAGGGTCTCTGCATCGCATCGCGCCCAGGTTCGGAGCGGTCCGAGCGTGTAAAGAGGTCTTCGGTGGTTTGATTGTCCCGAGCCCGAGCCGGGGTGTAGATTGAGGGCAACCCAAATGATAAACCCATACCATTTGTATATGGTCTATACCACCCATTGATAGTGATTTTTACATATTTTTACCACCTATATGATCTATATGGATATGTATATATATATATGGTAAACATACTTTCCATAAAGATGAATATTTTGGATATAGTTTGTTGTGTTTACCACATCATAATTTGACGTAGGATAAACTTCCAGAAAATTGTCGCTCCATATCGGATCATTATATGTGTACCAATGTCATGGTGTTTGGTTTTTCAGGGATTGGCTGAAACACCGTGCAAGCACTATAGCAAGTAGTCGCTAAGTAGAAATATCATTAATCTCAATTGATCATATAGAAAACATGAAACATAACTAGCATCAATATGTCTTAATTGTAACCTTGTACCAGGGAGAATTGCATGAATTGCATGTTTTAAAGTCTGAAAAATGCTGCATTGTTCCCCTTGTTCCTTGGTTTTGTCCAGGTTTTTTCGCCGGGATTGGCTGATTATGGCTGGCCCCTGAGGCATCGACCATGTTTTTCATTTTCCAGAACAAGAACATCGCAGCCGCCGGTTTCGCCCAGCGCCGTTTTTTCTGCCGGGGACGGGTTGAGACGGGTTGATACCAACGAGCCAGCCAGATAGGTCATGCCCCGAATTTTCGTAGGAATCCCTGATGACCAGCGTACATTTTACACCTCTGACCAGCAATCTATTGGATCCTTAGTGTTGGTCCATCTACCATTTTTTCAGGTCTACGCCATTGAAGGTCTACGAATCTACTCTAAAGATCATGTTCCATACAGAAAAAAACTGTCCATCTTGCAGGTGCCTCATTGGCCGAAAATTCGCCAGTGAATTGTTCAACTCATTTGGAAGTGTAGTGTACTTTCTGGGTGTCGGTGTAATGTCCTGGTGAGTTTTGGTCAAATCATCTGGGTTGACCTTGGCTCACCTTAAATCTAGGCGTAAATGGAGATGGCGCTGAAGTTTTACAGGTATCTAGGTGTTTTTCAAGGTACCTGTCTAATCACCTTCGTATTCTGGGTAAGGTGCAACATAAACCCCTAGGTATCTGAAATGAGCAGTGTTCAAAAACCCTGTTGTTGATGACTGTTGATGATTACAGGGGGTTATCCTACTATATTGCTATCCACTATCATTCATATATAACATACATAGATTATATATATGTGTATATATCATCAATATATATATAAACCATCATCAATATGTATATATACATACATAATCATACATATGTATTGCTATAGTATCATCCTCCACTATCAAAATTCCTATTAACCAACCAGTCGACCAAGGCAATGCGCGATGGCGCAACGTCAGGTGTAGCAAGGCGCGATGGACGCAATGGCTGCTATGTGGATTTGGCCAAGGGAATTTCCCAGGAATTTCTTGGAAACAGGATGGGGCCCCCGTTGGATAGCGTTCAGTTGCCTTATAAGTGGCTGAATTCTATGATTTCTGGTAGATAGAACCAACTAGTTAATGGGGATTATAATGGTTTATAAACCAACTTGTAACTGGGGGGCCCCATCCTGTAACCCTCAGATGTTTTCTTTGGAACTTCCACGGGATTATTTTGAAAAATGAAGAGTCGGTCAGCAAACATGGAGTCAAGAAGAAATTCATTATATGTGATCTGTGATATGTAAATTTGGTAGACCCAACAATAAACTATCCCCAAATTCACCATCTTTATGGGTGGTATGTTTATCATCCCCATTCATCCCCATATGGTAGTTGTTTATGGCATTGGGTTTTCCATGGTTTTCCCACATTTTCAGTTTTGTATCGTGAAAACATCACTTGACGTGGCTAATTAGTGCTGAAAGCCTTGGAGTCCATGGCAGCATGGAATCATCCCATGATTTTAGGAAAAACATCAAGCTATGATGGAGGTGACTCTATGTGACTCTCATGTTTGTTGGATATGCCAGCACATCCAAAAAGACCAATATCTGGTTTTCAGGCCCATATAAAACGTATAAAACGATCGTTTTTTGTTGATTGGTCAACTTTCATAGCCTGCATTCGAAGCGCTACGTGAGTGCCACATTTTCGCGTGCGGCACAGCACAGCAGCGCAGGTATTTCTCGACGGGTCGGCCCCTGGCAAACCAGCACCAGACCTGGAAGGTAGGACCAGCAATCAGCGAAGGATGGTGGAAAATCAGGAGATTCTTGAATATATCAACACTCAAATGGATATGTTGTATATTAATATATTTAATGGACAAATCTATACTGATTGGTGGTTTGGAACATTTTTTATGTTTCCATATATTGGGAATCATCATCCCAACTGACTGACTAATATTTTTTCAGAGGGGTTGAAACCACCAACCAGAAGATAATGGATATGTTGTATATAAATATATTTAATGGTGAAGATGGTGATAAAATTGATTTTATAATCAACATTATTGGTGAAGAAGATAATATATCAACATTAATGGTGAACATAGTACATAGTATATACGTAGCAATGGATAACACTATATTCTTGGTAATGATGTATATCTATTTAATGCTGAAGATAACAGCATATGATATTATATTTAATAATATCAAATTCACTGCAATACTTATACAAATATGTTGGATTCTGGATTTATGGTGAATCGGTCCCATTCCCATAATATTAAACACCCTTTTTGAATGGTCTCAAATAAGTGTAATTTCCCTACTTTTTACCATGGTTTCTAGGAGGTGTTCAGTAGGCAGGGATTATATTGTTGAATGATCCCCAGAATTACGGGATATTGTATGGAAAGTTTTCTGGTGAATGAGACTATTTGTTGTGAATATACCATCTGGTTATTTAACATCGCCATGGAAGCCATGGTATAGATGGCCCGTAGAAATAGATGGTTTACCTATTAAAAATGGTGATTTTCCATGGCTATGTTAAATAAGCAGATGGTATCAAGATTAATGGGTTGAACATAGCCGTTGTAGAAAAACATATTGTAATAGGATTATACTAAGCTACAATCCTCAACATGTTATCAACACACTCATTTTATGATAAGAACTTATGATACAAGTTAAAACCAGCACATTAAACTATAGTAATTCGTAGTTATGCTGGATTTATATTTTTTTTTTTGTGGAGATATCTGTAGTCGGATGGTTTCATATAAACCAACTTAATCCATTCTCCATAGTAGTAGTTTTATAATCCATTCCCCAGAAACTCGCAGAAGCAGTTTTTTTAAATCTCCGTTAGAGGCACATTCACGAAACTTTTCAGAGAATTGCCACCATTATTTTCACTCATCACATAATACAAAATGTTCCCCCGAAATGAAGCCCTGCATTGAATCTGTCCATTTTCCGGGCTGATATTAGGATGAGATTCATCGCTGGATTTTGTTCAAGAAATCTATTTGGAAACCTTTGGAAACCATGAGTTTTATTCCCACTAAATGGGTTTTATGCCAGGATTTTTCCCTTAAACCAACCCGATGGTGTAAGCGGTGTAAGCCACTGCGGGAAGAACTCACCGGATGCCGCACCGTTGGGAAGCAGTGCGGCGACTGAACGAAAGGGACACAGATGACACAGGGAATCCCAAGACGGTTTTGACCATCCATTTTCTTTACCATCTGGTTATTTAACACAGCCATGGAAAATCATCATTTTTAATAGGTAAACCATCTATTTCTATGGGCCATCTATACCATGGCTTCCATGGCTATGTTAAATAACCAGAGGGTAGTGATCTTGTGATTCGATTCAGAACATATTCAGAATCTAGAAAACCATCCTGGAATTTTGACCATCGATTTCAGACAAATTGGATAGTTTTCTAGATAAAATCAGAATATATATTAGACAAATCCCCCGGTTGCAAATCATGCATTAAATCGATGTCATGAGTCATTGTCACACAGCTGCATATTAAGGTGCGTTTTCTTAGCTCTCGCTCTCTGGTGGATTGCCAGGATAGCTACATCAGTTATTGGAAGTCGCATTATTGTCCGGCCATTCGTCCGGATCCCAGCGCAGCAGTGCCGTGCCGGATGTCTGGTTGGATGGTCCCAGTGATCCCAACGACTGGTTTCATGATCCCAGTGATCCCGGGATTTCAGCCTTGAAACATCTTGAAACCACTAGCTAAAAAAAATCTCTATGACATATCGTGAAATACATATATAGATATATATTATTATACATATATATAATTATATATATATATACATATTATATATATATATGATATTATATAATATACCTGATAGTTAATCCTGAAATATCCTGAACACTTATTAAATAATAAATACACCAACATTTCCAGCATTTTGGTCAGAACTTTTGGGGATCCTGGATTCTTCACCAGGACTTATGGTCCTTTACATTGTCTACAACCTCTTGGCCAGTCAGACCTTCCAGGCAATGCTGCCGGCTTAAAAAGGATGTGGCGTGGCTTCCATGATTTTCCACAAACATGGATAGATGATGATAGATGTAACTCATATATTTATCATGTCCCATGATTTTCCATATGTTTCCCATAATTTATACGACGTGATGATCCCTGTTTGTCACCTCTAAGTCTTGTTGAGTCTCGTGAATCTTGCAGTGTGTGTCCCCTTGATACCCATGAAAATCTGTGATTTCTCGATGGAACAAAAATCAACTTAGACTGGAGTAAACCCAAATTACAGTAGGAACAGTAGTTATTTAATGTTATTTACTAAACTAAGTTTTCATTGGGTTTACTGCCTGAAATTTTGTTTAGAACATTCACTAACCAAGCAGTTCTACGTTAGGTTCTAAACCCCATCCTAGTTGTATCTACCGTAAACCATATATAGTTATTGGAATTATCCTCCGGTAATCAAACATGGTCTGTTGGAAAATCCTAGATTTGTAAATGATGTTCCCATTGATGCCCATTTAGTTCGGGGATTTCCCATCTACTGATTACTTACCGGAGGGGATATAATAAACCAGCCTTCAATTTTAAATGGCGGAAATTGGATGCTACACTATCCTATCTATCCTACAACTGGAGGTTTATTCTTGTCACATGGCATGGAAATTGCCGGAACGAGAAATTGGATGAAATTGGATGATCATGTTCTGCCCCTCGGGCTCTGTACAACATGGTCCGTTTGCAGAACATGCTGCATGATTTGTTTCTAATTTGCATGTGAAAAAGGTGGATATGATATATGTGTTCGAGTCTTCGTATTATGTTCCAATGATTGATCATGATTGGGCAAATGCCAAGACTCTCTTTAGAGTGATTACATGAGGCATATGAAGTATAGTAACCCCCAAAAAGACAGACCAGTAATTTACCACTATTTTAGTAGGACATGACAGTGAACCTGCCACGGTCGACAACTGGCAGTCTGCCAGGGTCGACTGCCGATGTTTTTGGTGGTGGTGTCCTTTGTCTCTTGGGCCAGATGCCCAGATGATGATATTCCGACGAGCCATGGACTAGTTTGGGTTTCTGAGTGTTTTTCTTCTGGAAAACTCTGAAAGTTTCGGAATATTCCAGTTGGTTCTGAACATTGGGTATCCAAAGCTTCCAAGAAGTAGGTTTCGGGACATCTGAGGCTGTCGTGTCCTCACATCTCTGACACACAGCCAGTTTGCCTGAAAATTGTGGATATCCCAACTTCAATCTTTGGTTTTTCCACCGTCAAAGGGCGGACAGGAATGGAGATTTGGGAGATTTGGCATGGCAAAAGACACAAAGGCCTGACAATCAAACTGACAGTTGACACAGATCAGAGTGATTGTTTGCTCTTTAAGCAGCCTCATAAGAAACACCATATGGGGGTTTCCTAAAAATGGTGGTACCCCAAATATGTTTTTCCATTTTCCGTTATCAACAATTTATTAACCATTCTTTTTGGGGTACCCCCATTTTAGGACACCTCAATATCTCCGCTATTGTTTTTTTTTCTGATATTCCTGGTTTTCATCAATCACGTTGTTTGCCTGTATATCTAACATATCCTACTTGCTATGTTGGTAGCTACGGCCAAGCTTATCCCAACTGCCCGGTTTTGACCTATGCCCAACTCAACACATTACCAGCCGTCATCATGGTAGCTGTTATCATCCAGAGGGGTTTCTGCCAGACTCTCGACAGCAATAAATTACATCATTTCTTTCCTGGAAGTAACTATATATAATATAGGTATCATTTGTCACCTGATGAGACGAAATGATGGGCAATTCCTGTGAATTCATCCATGTCAGAATAATGAATGCTGGTGATCATTTTGAGTTCCATTCTCAAATTTGATGTTCTTACATAGTGCCATGTGTGTTCCATTTCCCCGTCCCCATGTTTGTCATATGTTTGGACTCTCCAATGTGGGTAAACCTCCATGAATGATGGAGAAAAGGGTGCACTGATTGGCGGCCGATGAACAACATATGTGGTATTTAAAATATCTAAAGAGAACATGTTTATTATCAGTTCCCCATGTTCCCCCCAAACAGGCGATATCACCAATCAAACATTGGAAATTCAGAACCGAAGAATCCTTTTCCCAAGCTTGATTGGTAATCGTATGGTTGTTTTTCCTCAGTTTCAGTAGGCTTCCCAACTGTAATTGTTGTCCACCGAGTTCTGGGAGGGCGTTCATCCTGGGATGATCCCAAAATGAGGAACATTCAAAACCTGTGTTGTTTGTTGGTTTGCTTGGATTCTCATAATCCCTTTTAGCTGGAAATCCGCTTCTTCACCAACCAGTAAAAATCGTGGAATGGTCGAGTAAACCCATAAATATACTCAAACTGTGGACGATTTTCCCCCCCAAAAAAAGATAAATCACCAGCATATCCCCCATGATTTTGTCGCCACTTTGATACTGAACCACCGCAGTGGTTCAACATATTTGATCGTTTTTTATCATGTGAAGTCATAATCATTAGGTAAATCCAAGAAAATCCAACAAAAACACAACTTTTATTGATATTATCCATTTAAATCATGTTTGGTAATCTAATGCAACCACCATTTTTCTCTTGGTTAAACCATTCAATGGATTGGTTTAAGGGAAAATCTACATAGATTTTCCCATTAAATATGGGGCTTTCCTGTAAATTTTCCCTTAAACCAATCCATTGAACCATGTTAAACCCCAGCATTTTTGTCGCTGTGGAACTTCCCCGGCCGCCCGAGATGGTGACTCCTGTGATCTTTGCGCCGTTCCCACGGTGTGAGCTCATCGAGCAGGCGGGCTCGGGTGCTTCCAACGGGTCATTTATCAAGTAAAATGGCGATTTTATGGGGATGTAGTGGGGATAAAATGGGATATGTATGGGGATATATATATATAACTATGATTAGATATTATACAAATATATATATATATAACCAACAATACAATCCATAATATATGGGTATACGGTATATATATATATATATATACACATGTATGATAGATCTATATACCTCGCTTTTCTGGGTTTCTCCTGTTTAAAAACGGGAAACAAAAACATGATATATGATAATACAGTGATGCGCAAATACTTCGAATATGTTGCCATGTTGAGCTGTGGGATGACTCTCGGTCTCGCTTCCAGGATTTGAGAGAGTTCAACGGCTTCATCAACGGCCCCTTTGACGGAGAGGGCAAAGATGGAGACAGTTAGATGAACATCGATGGCAAAAACATGGTATTTTGCGGGATCTCAACCAGCTAAAATGGTGATCAAACATGGTGAGTTAATGATGTTAATGGGTTTACAGACATATACCCTCTGGTAATCTAACATTGCTATTGAAGCTATTGTCCATGTAGTTGGATGAATTACCTATTATATATATATGGTGACTTTCCACTTCGCGAACTCTTAGTTTACCGGAGGGTGATTGTAAAGATAGTGAACAGAAACAGGTTTACCTTCATATATAGTATCTGTAAATATCTGTAAATATCATATATCTATATACCAAAAAAGACAGTTCGGAGGCTCGGAGGAACATCGATCATCACTGCTGGTTGTGCCATCTCAACTGGGTTTTTTAAACGCATGATATCCGCCCAATTGTTGGTAGTTGGTTGATAGACACCAAATTGTCATGATTTGTCTTAGTTATACACTGATACACATACATATAGATGGATTGGAGCCTTTACCGATATATATATATATGTGTATAGTATATGTATACGTATTTTGAGTTCACACTTGGTGGTTGCAAAAAAAAAACATGTGCACACAATCATACAAGATCATAGTCATATATCGTTGGCAGTTTGAATCATACTTTTATGGATAAGCTCCATGTAAAGCGCCTGGTTGCGTCGCATGGCTAGACTCATTGGCAACGGTTTTTGAGGTCGTGCCGGGATGTCAGAAAAAGAGTTACCTGAAGTGGTCGAGCGAGGACAAAGGCGCGTTTTTCAAGGATTTGTACATCGAAGCTGATTTTCAAAGCGTTTCTTCAAAGATGTTCAAATGTGGGTATGGGTCAATACCTATAGATACATTTTTAGTGGGATGAACATCCATAAATCCCAGCTATGACTTGGGGTTCACGGCACGGTGCCAGGGTTTTGACCCATCCCCATGTTGCATCTTTTTGCCTGGTTTGGGTTTGGTGTCCAGTCCACAGATTCTTCATTGTTTCAATCTTCAGTGGAACTCATCCAGACATGTTTTCAATCCCAGAACTGAGACGCAAACTTCTGGAACTGCGTGGAACTTGGAAACCATTTGGCATAGAGTTGATGGTAATATGCTGATCCTTTGTCCTCCTCACATGGGTTTTTGAATTTAAACAATCCATGTCTGAACATTTTTTTTGAATTCAAACAACATGTTGATGGATGCTGACCCTTTGTCCTTTTCACAGTTTTCAGGACAAACTTGAGTGATTTGTTGAATCAAACCGACCAAACAGACGGCATGCAGTATGCAGCTGATTGCGAAACTCAAAAGCAAACCAAACAAACAATCAATCAAACAAACAAACAATCAATCAATCAATCAATCAAACAAACAAACAATATTGTGGAGCTATAAGATAGCAGACGTATACATATAATCATATATATATATATATATCCCATAGGATCCATGTATGCTATATATGGTAACATTTACCATCAATATACCCCAAATGTTAGCATATATGCCATACATGGATCCTATGGGTATATTATATATATAATACTATACATATGTTTCAGGCGCGAAAATGATGGATTTTTCGAGCGAAAAAAGCGGCAGGGGCCGAGCTCGTACGATCTTCGAATGTGGGCTGTTGGATTCTGTGAATTATTGGACGACCATGTCAGGAGCCCCAGTTTGGGCCATCATGGGCCCATGGGGAATCCCATGGAAATGGAAAAATATGGAAAAATATGGAAAAATACCAGAAATTGCTGGCTAGTTGACCCATGAAGTTAACCAGCTTTTTGGCTGGTGCTGGTGAAACTCCAATTGTTGAAACGGTTATCACTGGCATTGGGTGCTTTCAAATGTTGGTTATCACTGGTTTTCCTCCCGTCTCGGAGGATGATTCTTGATATTATTGAGATGGATTATAGGTTTTCGCCGCCGTTCGAGAAACTCCTTAAACGCTTTCTGTTTGCGGGTCAGATATCCCGACAAAAACCCTGGTGTTCACTTGTCCGTTTGGCAACGAAATGAACTGGTAGAGCCAGGAGCCATGGTTCGTGAAATTTCAACTGGTTGGTGATTTGGAACCATGGAATTTTATGAATTTCCATATATTGGGAATACTATATAATCCCAACTGACTTTCATATGTTTCAGAGGGGTAGGTCAACCACCAACCAGTCAAGTTGTTTCGTTGCAAGCCACGTACATCTTTCCAGGATGTGTTTGCCGTTCATGTCCTCAGGTCTCAGGTTCTACGTTCAATAGATCAGACAGTAAACTCAGAAATTTAATCCCAACCCCCTCCGAATATTAAACAGCCCGTGAATGGTTCCAAATATGTTCTTCAATCCCTTACTAAACCAAGGAGGAAGGGATTGTTTGTCCTTCACTGACACTGGTCAAAACTTAGACTCTGGGAAAATCAAGGTGTTTTTTTTCCAGCCAATTTCAACGTTTGATGTCATGGTGGGGCCCGTAGTTATAAGTTGATAACTGTCAATCTCATCATACCTCATCTATAGATATAGCTCCCATAAACCCAATACTTATTGTAGTTACCATGTTCGCTATCGACCGGCCCCACATTGCATGATTTTTGAGGCCGATACTCGTCCTTCTCTTCAATCTTCTAAGCAGGCGGCAGAGAATGGGCCGGGCAGAATTGATGACTTTTGCCATGTGACATTGGAAAATATAAGAGAGGCACTGAAGAAACATGTTCCGAAGCTGATATACTAAAGATGCTTTGATTCTACAATATATGGCTGACACGTTGATTTTGAATCTGAATGGTTGCGTGTGGTTTCGCAATGGCTTTCCAAACCCTTCCTGGGACCGGGGTGAATCCTTCGCAGGCGAACACATGTCATTCCTCTTGGAGTTCTGGGGGGGTTTTGGACGCACCAACAGGAACATCAACGGTTTGCCTTTCTTGGAGACTTAAAAAAAAAAACAAATGACAATTACTCTGGTAATTTTTTCAGCAGCCATTGAACATCATTGAATATCATTGAACATCACCATCTTGGGTAAATCATCATACGTGAAAATAAGTCATCGAGGTTAATATGTGCCATGGCTTCAAATTTGCGAAGATCCGAGGGATCCAATTTGGCTGTGTGTAGACTGTCGAAAGATCCCATGTTCTGTATGTTTTTCTTTGTCCCAAACTGAGATCTCAGTTTGCCGTTGGAAACTGATTATTTGAGCAGCATTTAAGTAATATTTTCTCAGGATGGCTTTGGATGTTACTCGTATGGGTTGAAACGACGAAAGCAAACATTTTTGATGCGCCAGAGAAATAGGAATGGAGACCTTCACCCACGAAAGCACCAACAACTTCTCCAGCTATATCCAGCTATGCATTTTGCATCATTTTGCAAAATTGATTTCGCAGGGGTCTCACAATGCCCGATTTAATATGATTTAACTCAGTAACTCCATCATGTGTGTCTTTCTTCAACATTCAAGTGATGAGTGAACAGATATACCTTGGTCACAGCAGTCCATTTCTCCAATTTTTATGATTGTTGATAATTGTTAATACAGCAAAGTCAGTAACTTAGATTAAGAGTTGATTGATTGTTAATCAAAGTCACAGTTAAGAGTTGATGAAACGGAACATTGAAACATTTTGAAACCGGAAAACGCGAAAACGCAGGTTGATCTTGTGCACCACCTTGGCGTTGCTTGGTGGACTCTGTGACATCGTCAAGAGATGAATTACAATTGGATTATATATATAAGATTACAACACATATTGACATGTCAATATAATATATATATATATATATTATATATATATATATATTATGGATTATCTATATGTATATATATAATTGTGTATATATATATATATGTCATATATATATATTATGGATTATCTATGGATATGTGGATTATATATTATATATCAGATGATAGATTATACATGTGATATATGTTCTATCCAGATTGACACGATTTTATGGTGTACATATTATACATATTATACACACATATATATATATATACATATGCAACATCTCTATATGTCAAAATATTATTTAGATTAGCCCATTCATTGATGGGAATAATCTTAAACCATTTTCATTGGTATTTATATACGCACTGCAAGGAATCCTTTTTGCGCTAGTGGGATGACCGTCTGACCATATAACATGTTTGACCGCGGTAGCTATGGAGATGTAGAGATGACGGTAATCATGGAAAGAAACATTGACTTTTAGATATCCTTCATTAGGTCCATAAATGTCCATGAAAGGGGCTTGATTTGCCCCCATAGGGATTCATAGGGCCTAACCCCGGAAACAAAAGGCCTTTATTGTTGGGAATCCTTCAAGTTCCATGAGTGATTGACGCATGTAGTAGCGATTTCATGGTCGTTTTGATCATGGGAATGATGAACGAATTGTGTGGAGCTACCGTATATGTTCAGACAGGCTGTGACATATGATTTTGGAGTCAATCGCCACCAAAGCGTGAGGGTGAAAATTGGGTATATGCCTGCCATGAAGGCCATACCTTTGTAGCTAGAGCAACTAGCACTCGCTGTGACCATGACTAGTGGGTGCTTTTGATCTACAGAAATGTGATGAAATGCGGATGTGTGGACGAGGTTTCACCGCCGTAATTTGATCCCTACAAGTCAAAAGAAATGGCCCTCCGCTAAAATGAATGGTGAATTCAAGCATTTGATCCAATCTGTGGCTTCAAATAGGTGTGATTTGTTAAGCCAAATTTAGATATTCAGACAGTCAACACATAAAAAAACAACTTGTAGGTCTTGGACCAACTCAAACCAGTAACCCAGTGAATACCAGACTTGTCACCCCACTTCAAGGATCATCATCCACGAATCGTAGGTGAATCGAAAACGCAAAACAGGTGATCGACTAAGTCCCCCCGAAATCGGGCGTAACTCCCCCTATCACTGGGTGAAAAAAATCTGGTTAACCACTGACGATTCAGATGATCCTCAAAGTATTTTCCCATCAAACATTCCTAAATGAATATATATATATATATGATATATGTGATATATGTGATATTGATATGTAAAAAAAACACTGATCAATAAGTGTATTTTCATGATTTATAGTTATTATATGTTATTATCTATATTTCACTCGTATTTTCCTGATGATTTCAATGTGATATTCCAATATTATTGCCATGATACAGAGAATAACATCCCCCATTATTCGTAGATGTATTCAGATCGCTCCGGTCAGCTCCTAGGCTGGCTCTACCGGCAGAGGTGATCGACTTTCTTTGGGCTCGGATCTGAATGCGAAAAACCATGTGGATAGCATGTGGTTACCCATAGGATCCATGTATGGTATATATGCTAACATTTGGGGTATATTGATGGTAAATGTTACCATATATAGCATACATGGATCCTATGGGTTATTCAATGTTATTCATTGATTCATGGTTCAGATAGCATAACATTGATTCATACATTGATTCATACATGGATTCTAATCATCTCATGATTTAGATGTTAACACATGTTAACACCATTTATTCATTGATTCATGGTTCTAAATGAGATAGCATAACATTGATTCATACATTGATTCATACATTGATTCTAATC
>Ga0126342_10001446_pt1 | contig 33456 bp, 26 predicted proteins | sample Cyp1metagenome_FD_92528 | JGI IMG/M metagenome (GOLD analysis project Ga0126342, IMG submission 92528) | Coral microbial communities from Lord Howe Island, Old Settlement Bay, Australia - Cyphastrea 1 metagenome | ecosystem: Host-associated > Invertebrates > Cnidaria > Coral ...
CACAGAAACGGCTGACTAGCTTTGCAGTTCAGCCAGCCTACCTTGCCCACAGGCAGGCAAGCTTGCCCTCAGGCAGTGCTAAAAAACCCTGCCGCAGCAGATGAGCCAAGCACCCAGACACCCAATCCCAATCGTGCCCAAACGATGCCCTTTGGCAACGCTACTTGAAAGGAGTCCAAACGGCGGCAGCCCGTTGAAGGTGGTGGGCAATGGGAGGGTGAATGCCTAATTTGACTAGGGTGGCTCGCGCATCATCGAGGTAGATTCTAGCAGTGCGAACATCCCGCCAGCGCCCCTGCAAGGTGACATAGTGCAGGTCTCTGGTGACGGTATAGAAGTGGGTCGCACCACCCCGCCTGATGCTATATAAAGAAAAATCAAATTGCTCCAGGGCAAAATGCCGCAGGAGTGAAATGAAACATTGTCGAAAAACCCGGGGCGAAGCACGCCAAATAGGACCCCTCACGGGGAGTAAAGGTTTGGCCGTGGAGAGAATACGGGCCAAACCCCTGTGCCGCAGCACCAGAGATTGTTGAAATTGTTTTGACGTTTTCGTCTTGTCCAGGGTGATAACTACCTGTGAGGTGTGTAGATCCACCACCAGATTTTCGACAGGCAACGTAAGGAATTCCATAGTTCGGAGGAAAAAGCAAAATCCGACCAAAAGCAAAACTCCCAGGTCATGATGACCTGCTTTCCATGCGGCCCCAGCCAAAGCCTTTGCAACCAGCCAGGGCATAGGAACTGCTCTCAGAGGAACATGGTCTCGCAACCAATTATTGTAGTACTGCTGAGCAGTGGGAAGGCGGAACCTCACTCGCGGAATGAACCGCTTTAAGCCACTAAGCAGCCAACCGGCTTGAGTGAGGCTGTCACCCTCCTGATACAAAACATTGATGTATTCGGAAACCAAAAAGTCTAGGTCAGACATTCCAGCGGGCAGCTCCTCCTCCTCAGAGGCAAGATACTCAAAGAAACGACGGATCTCTTTTCGGTAGGCTCTTGAAGTCTTTGGTGCTATCCCTTTGAATTTCAAATGCAATGTTCTACGCGGCATTCACTCAAACCGCCGCGAGGCGGCATCTGCATAGTTCCATTTGCTGAGCGTCCAAAGGGATATAAGCACCGACTTGCTGGCCAGATTGAGGGCCATGATCCGTCTAAGGGTTCGGTTGAGCCTTTTGCTGCCTGACCTTCCTTTTGTCACTGCAAAATAGGTCACGAGGGAGTCCACCACATTCAGGATGCGCTTGTTGATGTGATCTGTGTCACGAAGCCGGCGCCTGAACTCTGTCAAAACTGCTGTGAGCTCAAGCACATTAATGTGCTGATGTGTTGACCATTTGTAGCTCATCACCGTGCGCCACAACCAGCGGAACGCTGGATAGGGGTGGACAACCTCCTTGGAGATCTGCTCTTCAGGGACTGTGAGCCTGACATCTGTGCCCCGAAGCCCTACCTGGCGGAGGAGCCACTTCAAATGCTCATCCTCGTTGCCTTCTGTCATGTTTTCCAGGGTGTCGCAAACCACGTCCACCACCTTGTTGACGTGGCCTTCATTCTGAAGCCCCTTGGTAGCACCTCGCACTTGGGTGTACACCAGGGACTCAAGGGTGTGTGGGTAGGAACCCACAGGTGCTGGCGTCACAGCCCGAAGGTGCTCTGCCAATGCGTGAGCATAGGTCACGCAAAAGCCCCATGGATACTCGGCCTCAACCGATGTGTCAAAATTGAGCTGCCCGTTCGAGTTCCACCTCACCTGATACCCTTTGAGGCCAACATGCCCTGGGCAGTCCGGCTTGTGCAGGGCCCTGTGCAAGTAGGGTGAGTTGTGCAGCAGATGTGTCCACTTCACCCTCTGGCCTCCAAAACAGCAGTGGCTGTAAACTGTCAGGAACCAATCACCTGTCAGGCGCAACTCCTCAATCTCATCTGTATCCCACACAAAACTGTTGTAGGGGTGTTCAAGCGAGGCCACACCACCTGCTTTGTGCCTGTTCTGCAACCCCTTTATGGAACGCTTCATGTAGGAGTTTCCTTGCCTCACAGCAATTGCGTCCCCTCGACTGAGCTCCTCGAAACCCCACGGTTCGTCTGAACTGCGCACTTGTCGGGGGCCTTGTATCCAGGTTCCATCTGGGAGTTGGATCCATCTTCCTCTCGCGCGCGAGAAAGTGCGACACTCCGGCCCCCAGTGTTCGGCCTTGAGTGCCTCATCTGCCTCTACAGCAGCGAGTCGTTCTTTCCCAGCCTCCGTCAAGAAGTCCCAAGCATCACCCGGTACCAGCTTATCGAGCGGTTTCTGGATCGCAATCCCCGCCAGCCCGCAGGCCTTTGTAAGTGGATACCGTGGCCCGCTGAAGCGTTCTCCAAACTTGGGAGCAAAGAAGTCGGATCGCACACAAGCTTCAGATGTGTGGTCCGAAACACAAAGGGCTGAGCAGAAGCGCTCACCGCATTTTCTGGGGCAGACGTAGATTCTGCGCATTGGATCCATCTCCCTGAAATCTGTGCCGCAGCACCCGCATTGCTCCTTCTTCTCCAACTCCTCCGGGACCACCAAACTCTTGTTCTTGAACTTTGTGGCAATGGCGGCTCCCCCGCCGGAGGGTGATGCATCGGTGCAGGAGATGATGGGCGAAACCTCCGACCTAAGCTCGCTCTGCGCTTGTGTGGCCAACCCCATGAAGCACAGGATCTCGTCGACCACTTCGCGGCTCAAGGCCTGGCCTCTTGTTCTGCACTTCTCCATCAGGACAAAGACCTCCTGAAGCACCGCAAAAAGAGGGCGTCTGAAAGCGGCCGTAAACGCTGCCTTCCCAATCCAGTGCCTGATCTGAAACTCCGACACCACGGGGGAAGTGACCAGCGCCAAGCTGATGGCAATGAAATTGTGCAGCTTATCCCTGCTTACCTTGATGATTCCCTGCTTTCCATCAAGTTCTCCACCTTGGATTCCGCCGCTCATTGCCTTGATCAGCTGCTTAGCACTGTTTCTGGCCAAGCCCAATTCGTCACAGGCAGCATTGAAGCGAGCATGAGTGTCAGTTGGCTCTGAACCGACCTTCTCAAGTTCCTCGCTGAGCCGCTTGACAATGCGGATCTCGTCCATGTTGTCCAGGTAGACCACCGTCAGGTGATTGCCCTCTGGGATGGGCAGACCTTTTTCCAGGGAGGTGGAGCGCGGGATTTTGGCAAGCCCAAACACCAGTTGCCGCACGGCGAACTGAACCAGCGTCACTGCGGACTTCCACCCCATTGGCACTACACAGAGTGCTGGTCTGACCTTGTCCAAGTCTGGGCGGCCAAAAGCTCGACCATGCACCTTACGGGCATAGGCGAAAAAGGGGCTCCAGCAGGGCGGCACCCTGAACAAGTTGAAGGCGCTCTGCAGGTTCTCCGACTCCAAATATAAATCCTCATCAGGGGCAAGGTGCAACGCAGTGAGTTGACCGACATAGGGCAGGGTGTCCTGTGCCCCCGGGAGTTCCATCATCATTTCATTCGTGGGAATAAGCACTGAGATAAATCTCTGGAGGGTCACTTCCTTTCCATTGATAACCTTGACCTTCGTGACACCTCCGGCCCCGTTGACCACCAGGTGCCCTGAACGATCTTTCGGGACATCTGCATCATCCACCATACAGAAGAGGCCCCTCTTGTACCCCTCTGTGCAGATCTTTTCCCATTCACTGTCAGTTGCCCTGACAATGGAACGCTTCGAGGTGAGGGGCTGCTTGTCCCAAGGCAACACCCACTGATGAGGGTCCATCATCGCCTCCTTCACCTCTCCTTCCAGTAGGTCTGTTATGCATCTGACCCCTGCTTCACCTGGCCGCGGCCATGTAGGGAAAACCTTCTCTGCCTTCAATTCTTGCATATATTCCACAGGGTTTCCCGCATAGTCATACTTTTTGCTCTGCAAGGAGGCCCTGGCTTCTCCCAGAGTTGGCACCTCATCTGCACTGATGATGTTGGAGTCAACCGTGCGAGCTACTTCAGCCACTGCCAGGGCCTGATTGGGTGACAACTTGCTGTCCATTGGAACGCAGATGGGCTTGGTCCAAGCTGTACAGTAGTTGTAATCGATGAGGGTGAACATCAACTGCGTCCACTCCAAGTTGGCATCCGTGACTCCATTTTCCCCCACTTTGATGCACGTTGGATGTACCGGTAGTAGATCCCCCTTTCTGGCGTATGGGACCTCGTCGGTCGGTGGCGGCTGCATGTGATGACAAAAACGCCTGGTGAAGTCGCCCAATGGCGTATCCAGCGTGCTAAGGCTGTGGAGGATCAGGGCCCCAAAATCCGCGAAGGTTTTCCTGCCTGACTTGAAAGCCTCTGACAATGACTTCTGCCAGTCAACCAGTGCCACAGGGCCGTCACGCGTGACTGTGATCCTGCTCCGCAGAGCTGACTCCAGAACTTCCTCCCCAGAGTCCACATCTGCAATCACGTCAACCTGATCATCGCCAAACATAGTAGGCTCAGCTATGCGACTGGCGTCTTCTCCTTGGTGTCCTGCTCGGGGCTCGTCCACTTGCCGCGTTTGCCCCCTTTCTTTCCTCGACCCTTTCCGACGCCTTCGCCTTTGCCTTTCCCCTCTGCTGTCCACGGGGTTCTTGGTCTTGACTGCAGCTGCATCTTGGCTTCCAGAGCTTGCTCGCGGGCTGCCATCCGCTGTTCGTCCTGCTCGGCTAAGCCTGCCCCCTCCGGAGCTATCAGCTCGAGGTACTGAGCCCGATGCCAGCCGTTGTCGTTCAGCTGGAGCTCCAATGCCTTGAGACGCTGACTCAGGATGTCCGCCGCGACGGCTCCTTGCCCTGCTGCTATGTTGTCCAGGGCGGCAGTCACCGTCCGAAGCTCTCGAAGGAGCCTTACTCCCAACTTCTCCTTGTAGGTTGGGATCATGACCGTCAGCAGGTAGCTTGTCGATGTTGAGGGAGTCATGTCTGGGTTCGAGGCGAAGTTGATGGCGGACCCGGCGTCCCTCGCGAGCAGCTGTCGCATCTTCGTCAACAGCCGGCTCGTCAAGCGACCTGGCCTCCTCTGGGAGTACTCTACCAGCCGCAGCTGGTGGCTCCTCCGGTCCGAGCCCGCCCTCTGAAAACCCTCTTCCCCGGACATTGAATCCGACTCCTCCTCCTGTTCACGGTCGAAGTCAATTGCGGCCCCACAGCCATAGGGACCACGGTCACGCTCCTTCTTTCTTCTCCTCTTGCGGCCACGGTCATGTGAATCACCAGAACTGCTCCTGGAACGCTTCCTGTCCTTCTGTCGCTTTCTGGACCGTGACCTCCTCGACGAAGAGGAATCTCTCCTGACGGGCTTCACCTTCTGCCCAAACCAAATCCTCTCTTTGGCGCCTGCTGTCTTGTCCTTCTTCTCCTTGCTCCTTGACACAGTCCTTGATCTGCGAGGCTTCTTTGCTGGGAGCTTGGCCTCCGTTCCCTTGCCTCTCCGCGGAGATCTTTGGCGTGCAACCCTCGTATCCTTTTTCCGGTCTTGGTTCACGTCCCTTCTGAGCCGATCAAGCTCATCTCTCACATCTTCATCGCGACCTCCAAGACCTTCGCGATCGGCAGCGCCACCCTCTGGCTCTGGGACCTCTAAATCAAAAACTTCACCATCGTCCACAGGGCTACCAGGGCGCACCCCCTTTTTGTTGGCATCAAGCAGGGTCTTTCTGAAACCCTCAAAGTCCTTCTTTGCAACTCCAGACTGCCACCAAGCGGCCCGACGATTTTGTATGTCAGAAATCTCCAACAGCCGACCACAATCAGTGTGGAATGAGAAGGGGTCCTTGGCATGAATGCCCTTGCAGCTCTTGACCTCCCCATTGCAGATGTGCAGGAAAAACTCCCTGCGTTGGGTGCTCCCCGGTCCTGTGTCCAGCCACCATTTGAGGTGCTCATCCTCGACCGCCACCAGGGTAGCTGTCAACCATTGGCCATGGGCCTTCTCACCTCGGGCTATGGTCTCCCAGATTGCCTTGCCTTGCGGCTGCAAGGAGCTGTCGTACATGTGACACTCCAGCAGCTCCTTGGAGGTCCAATCACGACCAGCTAGGAACCCTGGATTTTCAGCGCCGCTTATCCATGGCCCTGGCATCTACACCTGGGCCTCAGCCCGGCGCCTTCCCCTCGGGGAGACCCAAGCCCGCAGGCTCGATGAATTTGGGGCAGCCCAGCTGCCCTAAGATCAGCCCCTCAGGGCACTTCTGTCCCGCAGGACTCAAACAGCCGTGCTTTTGAGCAGCAATGGCTAAGAGCAGTCCAGGATAGAAACCAACGTCCCCACAACACTCCGTGTTATTTGGACTGGGTTCAATGTATATAATTATATATACTGCATACAATATACACATAGATATAGATACTGATATAGATAGAAATATAGATAGATCTTCATACATTCCCTCAAAAAAATGAAAACCCATGTAAATCCATATTAAATCCATCTTAAATCCCTCTAAAATCCTGAAATCCCCATGAAATCCCCATGAAGTCCCTATAAAAACTCCCTATAAAAACTCCCTATAAAAACTCCCTATAAAACTCCCATCAATCCGCAACGCAGGTACTGGGCCGTTTTCGCCAAGGCGTGTAGCTCTTGGCGCTTCAGGGCCGCTTCCTGAAGCAGAACGAGCCCGACGCTTCTGGTGATGGGATACCATACTACTTGGAGGATACCTATGTTAGTTATATCCATAGTAACCTAACATAGCTATTGAAAATGGTCGTTTATAGTGGATTTACCCATTGAAAATGGTAATTTCCATAGTTATGTTTGTTTACCAGAGGGTAACTATGATAAGTTTACCTATGTTGTTTTTCCATATATTGGGAATTGGGAATTTCATCATCCCAACTGACTTTCAGAGGGATGGTACATGTCTTAGTTATATCCATATAGTATTGTATCCGTAATATTATGATGAATGGTACAGTAAGATATGGATATAACTATAGCTATCATTAGTAGCAGGTTTGGTTATTTTCCATAGCTAGAATAGTTTACAAGAGAATAGCTATAGCTATCATTAGTAACAGGTTTGGTTATTTTCCATAGCTATATTACTTTACCAGAGAATAGCCTATGATGAATGGTAACTATGGTAACTATATGATTGCATAATGTACATAACTGTATTAGCCATATCACATACTGTGGATAGAAGAAATCCTGCACCAGTTGGTAACCATTGAGTTACTATGAAACACTGTAAATTTCATAGGATTATAATGGGATTGCCCTCTGGTAAATTGAAAAAAAATGCTAGTGAAAATGGCGAAAATTACATAGTTGATTTACCTATTAAGGATTGTGATTGTCCAGTTCAGTTCGCTATCTTAGCTTACCAGAGGGTAGCATAGTACTTGGATATCATACAGTTACTAGTTGATGTTTTAAAGAAAGAAAACTACCATACTACCTATTATCATTCCAAAAAGTGAGGTTTTATGATACCCCCAAGTTAGGATAGAAAAGTGATTTATCACCATTTCGGAATCGGAATTTACCAATTTCTAAGTGGGATAATCCTCCAAGTATTGTTATTGTTATGTTTCATTAATAGGGAACATAGTAGTTGGGGAGAATATAGTTGCCATATTGTTTGTCATCAGTGTTGCTACTATTACTACCTATTGCTATTATACTTGTAATGTGGATATCCCCGCGATATCTAGTGCGTCCCAATATAATCACATATGATACAGTATCATACACAAACACAAAATTGGAATAGTTGAGCCATAGCTATGTACTGACCAAACATACGGATTTAACCACCAAAAACAGGCATATATGGCACATATATGCATGTTCATAATACCAATGATTTTGTAGTAGCAATTATTATGATAGCAATAACACAATTAAATAATAATACATAATAATACTATGATTAGTCGTGCTATTAATTAGAAGGAAAATAACAGTACTTATATATTCATGTTGGAAGTTATAATTGGAAATCATAATGAAATAGGAATGAACCTCCAAAGTTCGTTGTTCAAGTAATCATCCCAGCCCCCCAGTAAGGCCATAGTCTGGGACCGGGTTTCCCGAGTGGGTTCGCTACACTCAACCAGGATGGAGCAAGATGTTTCTGGTGGTTTCTATGGTTTTGATGGTTACTCTTCAACCAAGGAATCCTGTGAAATTATATACATAGACCTTAAAGTGGAGATTTCATAGGAGTATAACCAACAGAAATGGCAAAAAAGAATCACCCTTTTTCCATATGGTAATGTCAGATGATCTCTTCAGCATTCTTCAGCAACCCACAACCAACAGACTATTTTATTTCCCTCTGGTTATGACTAACATAGCCATGGAAAAATACCATTTTTAATAGGTAAACCATCTATAAATGGGCAATGTTCCGTGGCTATGTTAAATAACCAGATGGTTATTGGTGATAACTTCAATCAGAATGTCCATCATAAACGCAAACCCCCTGTAGGCCGCCATAGTGCTCCAAAGATATTCATATGTCTGAATATTTGTGCGGGACAATTGGGATGGCCCCAAAAAATTGAAGTTTTAACTCCAATTTTCCCAGTACCGTCCACTATCACAGAAACAAAAAAAGAATCAGCAAATCATGTAATGTAAAATCTTCCACAGAAACCCAAAAAAGATCAGCAAGTCCTTTTTCAGAGAATTCAGTTGGAAACTTCGGAAAATGGAGGATACACCACTCACAAGTGGTCGTCATCTGCACACCTGGGAGAACTCGTAGAGCGAGACCAAGTTCTGCAAGAGACAGGGCTTCAGAAAGCGCAGGGCGTCTTGCTTCACAAGCGCCTTGCCATGGCGAAATGGGAAGGAAGTTCCAGTTAGATTTGGGCCATGGGTTGTGAACTGGCGATGCTGGTGTGGAATTGGGTAGTTGATGGTAGTTGTATAATCCAGTTACTAACCAACCAACTAATCCCATGGCCCATCTAAGCATGGTTTTGAAGTTCTTTCAATGAATCGGGGTAAGTTATGATATGTTACTGACCTGAAAGTTTCGGCCATTTGGGGATGATTTCCCTTATTACAGTAACCATTATTCCCAGGGCTCGGTCGCAGTGAGTTCGTTATAATTTACCCAGATAAATTGCAAAATGGTTTGCGTTCACCAACACGAGGACATCACTGGCAGGTACTCATATAATTTGGCATTGTTATCTAAAAATGATATCAAAATGCCTGGAATCCCATAAAGAAATAGTGGTCTCAGTGCGATCAACTAGCTACAAGTGTAGAATTCTAGCCCAAAAAATTTAACAACTTGTGACTAGTGCCCAAAAAATGCAAACTCGGCAAGCCGCGCATTCCAACCATTTGTAGGCAAAAACCATTCGGGAATTTCCAGAATCCCAAGAGATGGAAGAGATGGTGAGATCAAGTTGTCTTGGTTGCCTTTCCGAAGATAGCAATGTTCGAGTTAAAATCGCTATAGGCTATTCATTTGCGGAAAAAAAACTGCTGAATTTTTAGAATGTCCGTCTTCAATACGCATTCTACTGTTAAGCCCGGGGTTTAGGTTTCAGGGACGTTTAGGGTTTCAAAAAACCGAGAAAGAAAAAAAATAGGGTTTTAATTTGAAATTTTGTTAATTGCATATGGGCAAATGAGAAATTTATCGATCTAAAGGTTATGGTCATGGAGTTATGGTTCGCTATTCCGGGCTTTGAAAAATGCAACGTCTATGATATCAGCACCCAGATGCAAAGGCCCGGGGAGAACCCAATGCATGTTGCCTACAAGTAGTGACCTGTACGTGCACCATGTGGCAAACCCTGCCCATGTATGAAACACAATACTCGGAAGTTGCACTAGAAGACGACAATTTCGCATCGCCCAACTCACTATAAAAACCCATCAACCAAGGGTTTTTACCCATTCGATCACCATGAAAATCCCTGTCAAATCCCATCTTAAATCACTATAGAAAACCGTGACATACCATGACATTCCTTTCAAAACCCATGAGATTCCTATAAAATCCCCATGGAAATCCGAAAAAATTGGTGATTCGTGACCCATCATAAAAACCGCCTCGAGCCGCCGGCAAGCTCCCGGCAGGTCCTGGTGGCGTCACCGACACGATGCGTTCAATCAAGAAAACAGTCATAGTTCATAGATGTTCATAGTAGTTAATAGTCAATAGTAGTAACTATAATAGTTAAGAGTTCTATAAGTTCTATATACTAGATTATACTAGTAGTTAATAGTGTTGCGATAATACAAGACATTAGAACACATGTGAATACATGTGAATACTATGATTTGCAAGATGCTGCAACTATTAGGATAATACTATTCTTAGTTTAAATAACTCAAGTATTGAAAAACAAATAGCTACTATGTAGCTGCTTACAAAATTAAGAGTTTGCATTTACTATCATAATGCATACATTGATTACAGTACTGGTTGGCAAAAATTGTACTTCGAGTAAGAACATGACTTTCAATCAGGATGCTTAGCCAATAAAAAAAGCATTGTGTCACCAATGAAACTCTGCCGCAAGGAAGCAATGTGTTTATGTTCTTAGGAAAAAAACTCTTCAAATTTCAACCAACAGTTGGGGGTTTCCATAAATTGAGGTACCCCCAGTTCTCATCCATGGATGGATTTTCCATGAAACCATCCTGCTATTGGGGTACCCATGTTTTAGGCACCCCCTAGTTGTTCTTTCGGTCCATCTTCACGGATGAAAACTTCATAAAACACCAGACGACAACCAAAGAGTTGCATGTTTTAAGAGTAAACTACCGTTTTTCAACTACCGTGTCAACCTAAATCGTCAAACACAGTTTACGAGCTTCATGTTACTGTGGATGGAAGAAACCCATCCAAAATAATGGGATAAACTTCTATCAACTGGTGCATGATTTCTTCCATCCACCGTAGTATTGTGGTAAACCCAGAATCCCAAGTTTGAAGAAACCTACTGTCCTGCTTTGCACTTCCTGAGACTGTGAACCCTCACGTTTTGCTGAAGTTTGGCGCCCCTGATGAAAAATGGTCCGTCAGAATTTTCCCTATAAAACGTCCAGAAATCGCGGTACATCCCCAAGTTACGGACTTTTTGTTTACCCAAACAAGATTGTTGGTGTTATCTGGTGTTATACCATGTTATACCCATTCTCTGCCACAACTCGACAAACCCCCACACTATGGCTGGTTGGTTGATGTTGGTTGTATACCATTTCTGTTTCGGATGCATACCCTCAGGTCCTTGGTATAGAACTTGCAGACGGCCAGGTTATTTTCAGCCGCCAAGGCCTAGAACGTGATCGGATGCCGTGTTGAAAAACCACTGCTGCTTTGGTGGTTCACCGAAAGTTCACCCCAAGACGTAGGAAGAAATTTAGAAGCGCGGTTGTAAATGGGCAAACCCTTCTACTTGCAAATATTATATATTGCACATGATTATGATTTATTCTAATTTAACCGCATTTTTGCTGGCGAACATTCCCGTGATTACTGCCGGCGACTCCTCAAACAATGCTAAACTGCACCTGGTATGGGATCCCAGACCCTCGAAGTGGATCAAGTTTCCACCAGTCCAAACTACCGTGGAATCATCGAAGCACATCCACCATTGTTCCCGGCCACGCTCCACTCGAACCAAGAAAGATCTTCACGAGAAATTTGACCAGCGGCTGACGGAAACCTTGCCCCATTCTCAGCATTGATTGCACTAGTGAGTTGCAAATGGTATTCAACACCAAATGGTGGATCTACTGAATGACCTTGTTCAGTCTGGTTCACGATCTGTTGCGTCATCAAAATCTGCCTACGGCATGTTCCGGCATGTTCCGGCAGCACTCGATATGCAAAGTGGTGGTGTTGGCAACAACCCATGACGTGCCAAAACCGAAAGAAAACAGTGTTTTGGCTCAAGAAATCCCACATGTTGGCTGCGATCTATGGGGAAATGTGAAATCACATGACATGTGGAAAATGAATCAAATCAAGTCACACTGATAAGAACATCAACTTCACATCACATGAATTTCAAAGTTAAAAGTTGATCGGCCAGCATCTGTCCTACAATATCCTACAATCTTTTATCTGTGATAAGGAGTTATCATTCCGGTTCCCTCCATGAGTACCTACAATGTTTAGTGACTAAACTTACTGTAAAACCACTTAAAACCAATATGTTCACATCATCATGTATCAGTTATATCTCCATTATTTCTGAATTTTAATGCTTAAAACCCCCGTTTCCGTTTCGTTGTTCAACTGACACCTTAGATCCACCAGTCAATCGTCGGCCTCCTCTGGGTCGGACGCCGCAGTGGCGGATTCAAAGAAGCCCCTCGCCGAAAACGGGTGAAACTTCGGAGGTCGGAAATAAGTATCATATGATTATCATACTGTGGATGGGGCCCCCGTTCGATAGCGTTCAGTTGGTTTATAACTCCAATAACTATGGTTTATGGTACTTATAACTATAGTTACTGGGGCCTCACATTGTATGATTATCATACTGTGTATGGAAGAAATCCGAATCACCAGTTGATAGGTGGTAAACATCCCATTATTTTGGATGGGGTTCAACCATCCAAGGTGGTGCAGGATTTTGCAACCATCCACAGTATGTTGAAAATTGATGAAAATATAGGAGTGTGATTGAAAATAAGTACATGTGTTTATATACATGATATAAATAAGTCAGTTGAGAGATGAGATGACAAGCAAAATATGTTGGATGCCCGAAAAGTCCAAAAACATCCAAAAACTCTGTGATAATCAAACCATCAAACCTCCCAAAAGCCAGTGATTTCCCACTTTTCAGCCACTGATTTCGGGGTTTCCCGCGCCTGGCATGGGCGTAATCGCCCTGGGCCATAGCCAACAAGCCTTCATTGAGGAACAAGCTGGCTTCCTGACGTCATGGAACGAATGAAACTGCAACAGAAAGAGTCCCCCCCCAAAAAAAATATGTCACATTATGATATGGAAATATCATATTGGATTTATATATATATATATATATATGATATATATATTGGAATTCTATGAAATATAGTTCTATATAGTTGACATAACTAACATAAAACTCAAATGAAATATATATTGAGATGTGATTCATGGAGTTTTCACATGTTCCGCCCAACCCGGACGCTTCGAACATGGCAAAATTGTTGTGCTTTGTCATACAAACAATATTTTCACAATATGTTTGAATGGGGAAAAACACATCAACGACTGTCTTCATTAGGAATCAAATCTGCCAACCCCTCTGAACAATATGTTGAATCAGGTAAGTCCCATTGTTTCTCATCTTCATGGGTGGGGAATCAACCTGGCTGCCACCCCCTCTTCATAAGGGATGGATATCCATTTCAAAGAAAATCTACCGTTTTTGCAAGGTGTTCACACATCTTCAAAATCCGAGATGGACATGTACAAAAGAGAAAAAAACATATATCTTATGACATCTACATATCTATATCTATATAAATATACATGTACATATACATATATGATAAACATTGACCAAGTATACATATACATTTCGAAAGTCCACCAACATAGCTGTTCAAAAATAGGCGACCCTTCCACAATTCCGTGGCGGGCAAACGTCAGGATTGCAGCGAAGATGTTTTAACCAACACAAATGAGGGGGTTCATAATTGATTGATACTTAATATACTAGCTACGTTGGTCTTAATCCCATGTAACTTTCGATATATCCGCCACAAATCCTATATAGTTGGCCTAGTTATAAATCGACTTACATACTGTTACATACCTTAATTTCAAAACAAGATCACTGGCATCACCGGCATCACCGGCATCACTGGCATCACTGGCATCACTGATTGGAAAGCATCAAAATACAAACCAATCAACGATCAACTCACATGGGTTTGTGGCATTGTGGTGAATGTCATGGGTGCAATAAGCCATGGCATCATGAATCAGTGGCTACGGGAAACATACCATCTGTGTATGGAAATGTATCTGATCATTTGCGGATGTATAGCTGCTAATGTTTCTGAAGGTGATGGAATGCTTCATTTTAATTATCTGTTTTACTGGTGGCTTGCTCAGTGGATTTTGGGGTTCCAGATTTTCAGATAGACAATCCCGGAGGTGCAGACCCAGAAATCGATGCTCATCTCGGTCTCGGTGACCCCGGCGAGGTAAGTGCAGCGCCACAAAGGAGTGAGGAAGGCTGGCATGGCCAGCACTTCAAGAGCATCTGGTGGAACTTGAGGATTTAGCTGAAGAACAGGTCTGGTTGGTGGTTTTAACCATCTCGAAAAATATTAGTCAATGGTTAAGGATGACATCCCATATATGAAATGGAAAATAAAATTCATGTTCCAAACCACCAACCAGAGGTACTTTTTACACTCCGGAGGAACTGCACTCCGCACAGCATCGATTGTCATGTCAGCCCATGGGAAGCTTTTTCCAGCCGTTGACCGATTTTCAACGAATGCTGGACCTCGGGAGGGCCGAACTATTGGAACATGGGCAGCGGGTAAGGCGGAAGCATGAGATGATGAGGAAAAAAATCTCTAACAAAATTACCCTCTGGTAATTTAACATAGCTATGGAAAATCACCATTTTTAATGGGTAAAATCAACTATTTCTATGACCATTTTCAATAGCTATGTTAAATTACCAGAGGGTATGTCTGATGAAGTTTACAGATGAAAAAAGGAAAAAGGACATCTGGATGAAATTTTCAGCAAATTGAAATGATAGGAAAGAACCCAATCTGAAACCTTACAAAATTATGTTCAAGGGGTTACACATGAAGAAGCACGTGCGCATGTTGTTGGTTCTGCAGGGTCACAAGATTTATAGTAACAACTCCTACCTGGTTGATGAACCATCTGTATGTCCGAAAAGAGGCGAGAATGGTACCCTCTGTTTATTCAACCCCTATGGAAAATGGCCCATTTATATGATTTATGATGATCTACCTGTTTAAAAATGGTGACTTTCCATGGCTTTTGACCACCAGGGGCACCAGCTGCAGAAGCATCTGCCCAGGTGCTATCTAGGGCCCAGCTGTGGCTGGAACTAAGAACCAGGCCCTGTGGCAGAAAACCCGATTTTAAAACAAACATCTTTCACTAGCCAAGTGTCGATCTGGGTTTAACAGTTCTTCTTGTTTCTTGTTTTTTTTCAAGTTGGATATATTATGATATATTGTTATCATGGGCCTTGAGATAGTAGATATATCTGCTACAGGCTCACGGAATCTCTTAATATACCTAGTTTGGCTTTGATAAGTTTCATAGCGCCTAAAGGCCTAAAAAAAAAAACGGCCACCACACCAAGTCAATGGATTGGTTTAGGGGAAAATTTACAGGAAAACCCAATATTCAATGGTAAAAACCATGGTTTCCTGTAATTGTTCCCTTAAACCAATCCAATGACCAAGGCCAACAAGGCCATCAAACTCCGGTCCTGGGCCGGTCCCAAACTCCGCGCGGTCTCGAAGGCGTCTTTGGCAGCAGTGAGATTGCCCCAGCTCAAGTGGTGTCGACCTCACGCGGAGATTTCCGCATGGCGAACCACGTCCGTTGGTTTTAATAATTGAATTGTGATAATATGAACAAGTTGATAATAATCCAATAATAATAAACAAGTGATAATAACTATAACTATTGATTGAATAATATAAATATCATGAATAATATGATAAGCCAATAAGCTCCGAATCTGGAAAACAAGGACTTCTTGACATGATATCTTGTAAATTCTGTCTCATCAATTAGTATCTACAGCATCAAATCTTCAATTCTTACAAATTCTACACAGATCTATGACAAAAGAACACATTCCCCTGGCACCATGGTATACCATGGTATACCTGTCTGAAATAAGGCATCACTGTCAACTTGTGGCCACAACATTTCACCTTTTTTGAGAACCAGTCCCCCAGTCCGGGAACAGGAGAACATGTCACACCTACTGTCAGGATCCCTAGGATCAGTGGTTCATAATCCAGGTGATCCTAAATCCCCGATTCATGGATTCTCCCATTTACCCTCTGGTTATGACTAACAGTTTGCCATGGAAAGATCCACCATTTTTAATAGGTAAACCCAGGTAAACCATCTATAAATGGGCCATCTATACCATGGCTATGTTAAATAACCAGAGGGTATAAATGGCTAAACTAAGCCCAGTTACATCCAGTTAACCACTTCAGGGACCGCAGTTCCCGTTCCGGCCTAGCAAGGACCACAGCTGGCGCTTTGCCCCGTCACCTCATACATGTCCAGAACTTTCGAGGTGACCTTGTTTATCCAGGAAACATGGTGGATTCCACATGCAAACATGGGGGCTTCTTAAGTCATGGAGGATCCCCAAGTCGCCATATCAAGGAAAACTTCAGGATCCTAAAGTCTAGGTTCCGTGGCATATATTCACTTTTTGTCGGCTACATAAGCCGTACATATGCCTTACATAAGAAGTTAAGTAAGGCCTATGTAAGGCCTATGGCATAGGTTTCAATACAAAGTCATGGTCCAATGTTGGATGATTTGGGCTAGCCCTATTTTTAGGAAACCACCATGCGGGGTATCTATATGCGGGGTTTCTGGGTTTCTTAAGCCATGGGGTTCCCCAAGGTAAGTCACCATGGAAGATATGGGTCAAAAGCTGCACCATAATTGGGGCAGCGTCCATTAGCGATTTTGATGTTTACCAATGTACTGGGGTTGTGATCAAAACCATTAGTGATATATCCCCAATTACTTATCATACCCAATTTGTGATCCATTAGCGATTTTGATAACCCAACCATCAAAATCCAACCATAAATATGTTATAACCCGTGGGTTTTGATCATAATCCAAATTGCCAAGGCGGTTTTGATTATGATCCATGGATTACTTCAGGGCTTTCCCCATCCAGCGCACCCGGCCGCCCTGGAAGCCATTCCCGGGCCGCCTCCATCCAGCGCCCTTTGGAGAGCTGCCAGACCCACATGTCCATGGCCTACCTGGAGACTCAGCTGAGAGAAGACCTGCGAGAACATGGAGATGGGACGAGTCAGAAATCTTCATAAATGTTGGACATTTACATGTAAATCTTGGAAATTTGTATGTATATATATATATACATATAAATATATATATATATACGTATATATACATATTACATACATGGGTTATAATAGGGGGAAGGGATTTGATGGAGATTTTGATGGCTTATGAACAATCCCATCCCCCTATAATAGCTGTCCCAAATTATGCATAAATCCCCCGCTAAACCATGAGGATTTCAGCAGATTTACCCAGCAAGAAATCTGTGGATTGTGTGGAAAAACATGGCCAACCAACCAGCGGAATATCTGGATTTCGCCTGCAAAATCTGTGCTTCAACTTAAACCATGGAGATTGAAGCAACGTGTGGATTTAAGATCTTGAAGCAACGATTTCGCACGGATGTCGCCGACGATGGATGGACTAACTGCCCGAAGACCGAAGAGTCCTTTGATCGAAAGTGTTTGATGAAAGATATCGAATTTATAAATCAACTGAATATGGCTGTTTTGTTGGTTGATGCCAGTTGATGCATTTTATTTTGCAAATAGCCTAGGAGTGGGTATCATCAACTATGAGGTGAATATCCTTTGCAACATCCTGTTACGTCCATCCAGACTATGGATGATGGTGGACATATTGTGGATGGAGGAAATCCTGCACCAGTTGGTAGATGGTTTATCCCATTGTAATCCCATTATTTACAGTGTTTTATAGTATTTTATAGTTTCCAATAGTTACCAACTGGTGCAGGATTTCGCAACCATCCACAGTATGGGGAACTGCCCCAGTCGTCAACCTATGTCGACCTCAGATGATAAGTCAGCTGAAGCTCGGTCGACCTCTTGATGGATTTCGCTGCTGGTATGACAATCAATTTCGCTGGTGGAAGTTTACCAACCAAAAACGATGTTGGATATTGGATAATTCCATATATGAAATTGGATATAATATTGGATATTGGATATAATTCTATTAGGGAAAAATAGTCTGGTTGGTGATGCAATAACCATCTTGAAAAATGATGGAGTTCGTCGATGGGAAGGATGACATCCCATATATGAAATGGAAAATAAAATCCATGTTCGAAACCACCAACCAGAAATATTTTAGAACTCCTGAAAATTCAAGTGGATCAAGAATTCCCTAAGCCCCGAATAGGACATAAATTTACCGGAACGAATCTCTTAGTTGGATCTTGATAGGATCTGGTTGGGTTCCACATCTATTTCTTGGCGACGATTTGGCGATGGGAGGTTTTCATCTATACATGGGAGAACTATATCTAAGTAATTACCCTCTGGTTATTCAACATAGCCATGGAAAATGGCCCATTTATAGATGATTTCCCATTAAAACCTCCATTTATGAGGGATTTTCCATGGCTATGTTAAATAACCAGATGGTAGATATTCTGGCTGGCTGATGATAATTCACTCACCTGTAAATAGCTGAAGTGATGGGCCAGCTATGGGGATGATTCCCCGCAATCTAATCATACCAGTGACGTCACAGTGAGGTCACTACAGTTTATCCTGATAGAATGGTATACCTTGTTGCTCCATGTATATACTGTACGTATTTACTTCTTACAATATGGTACAAAAATAAAACCGTCTGGGAACTTAGCTATGGAAAACTGGGTGAAATCCAAATGAAGCTAGGTGATATCACCGAGATTCTGCTAGGTGAAGCAATGGAATTTGGGGATTGAAACATAGCCATGGAAAGATCCACCATTTTTAAGGACGGTAAACCAACTATAAATGGGCCATTTTCCATGGCTATGATAAATAACCATAGGGTAAAGCAAAATACCACCCGGACTACAGAACGATATGATCTTTCCAGACGGTACACTACGTATTACCTACCCGATATAAGTAGGGCTTACTTCACTCCTCCGAGCTAGATTTATATACCGACCAAATGTATAACCAAGAACAAGGCCAATCACTGTAGCTAACATTATTAATTACTGGATATTGCGGGTAGCTTGCCGTTGCATTTGATAGGTTTTCCTACCAAGAAAAAGGTGATCGATATAAAGCATAATAGCTATATACATTTATTTATATTTATCTAATATTTATTTAACTACCACTTGTTTTGAGGAAATAGCCTTCAATTGTGGGTAACTCTTGATACCTCAAAACCATTGAAAACCGTTGAGTTGTGACATGGTTCCACCCATTTCCACAAATGGTGTCATATGTAGATGGGTACCACTAGGTTTCAAGGACGCAAAACCGATGACCGAAAAAAACCCAAAGTTTGAAACGCTTCAACGTGTGCAGAGGTGAGGATCACCAATTGAGGTGGTAAAACTAAGATGATGATCGCATTACATACATGGGTGTGTCTGAAAATGATGTAATATCACCCATAAAAAATGTAATAGGGAGAATAGGGATTAACCAATGCATTCAGGGGTACGATATTTTCAGACAAACCCACATCATGGTTCTTGAGTACGTCACCATAGACTCTACGCCTGCAGCAGTTTCAATCGAAGATCCATGCTCTCTGGACCTGTGCGGGTGAGGATACTTCTCTCTTTACAGTAGACATACTGTGGATGGAAGAAATCCTGCACCAGTTGATAGGTGGTTTATCCCATTATTTATTGGGTTTCAACCATCCAAGGTGGTGCAGGATTTCTTCCATCCACAGTACCTCTCAAAAAGCATTTGTGGAATGTGTCCACTCTGTTCATTGATGTGTCCGTTAAAAGGTTGTAGGCGGGATGGGATTCTGAATGGGCGACCCAACGAGAAAACGATGAGAAATGCCGAGCCAAAGCAGAGTACTTAAGAGGTTATCTGAGTTGCCAGTGGATTGCCCATTTGAGATGACTGACTCTCGTCGCCCGCACTCATCTTCCACTATTATGGCTGAGAATCTTCGAAATTTGAAGCCCGACATCTTCGAACAAGTTCCGATTTGTGGAGTTTCATCTACCCATCTGGTTTTTATATACATCAAAGTTGGTGGCAAATGGATGCTCAATTCCGAAACAACATACGCACCATCCATTTCCCATCTATTTTGGTTTTCACCATCCATTTACCAGCAGGGATTCCGAAAAAAAAAAAAAAACATCCATAATTACAATCCCAATAGATGGTTATTCACCATTTCCCATGTATAACCAATGTATAACCATCCATTTCCCATCTATTTTGGTTTTTAGGGATTCACCATCCAAAGCCACTTTGTGTACCCTCTGGTAAACGTTTACATAACTATGGAAAATCACAATTTTTAATGGGAAAACTCACTATTTCAATGGCCATGTTCAATAGCTATTTGACATCACCAGAGGGTATACCCATATTACTATTATTAAAATTATAGCAACTATAGGGGTTATATGGATATAACTTATATAACTATAGAAATATAGCCATTTTCAATAGCTTTGTGTAGATTCTTTTCTAGGTTTCGCCCCTCTTTTCACCGGTGATTCTTGGTGGTGCAGATTCGCCCAAAACACGGCTAAAGAGGCCTGCTATGGCTATGACATGGGAATCCACCCTGATAGGTTAAACGTGGCAATTGAGAAATGGTTACCCTCTGGTGAACTAACATAACTATGGAAAACCACCATTTACAGTGGATTTTCCCATGAAAAACGGTGATTTTCCATAGTTATGTTAGTTTACCAGAGGGTATATTGAGAAATGAGAAATGCTTATAATATCTTATAATTCTCAAAAGCGATCATATATTGATCAATGGCCTGATATGGCAATAACTGAAATCGGTGAAATATGGCCAAAAATACTCATCAAAATGGTGATATCACTAAAAAAAAATCGGTGATATTGATTGAAAAATGGTTGTATCAAAAGCGCTTACTATAGCATCATGACATGTCAATGGGAATTCCAGGATCCTAGAATGGAGGTAATGTACCATATAAGGCCATATTTTGGGGGTATATCCCCTTAAATAGCCCTAAAAAATAGGCCTTATACAATCTTATACATGGTAGGTACCTCCATTTTAGCATCCTGTTGCATGGCATTTTTCACATGGGACTCCACCCTGACCTCCATCAGCTATCGGATCTATCGCTGGTGGTCAGATTTCGCTCGCCTTTCTTCCGCCACGCTTCCGACAACTCCTGGCCACTGGGCAAAATCATTGGAGAATGAAGCCACTACCCCCTGTCCCCATTCATCTTACAAACGGGATATAATATCTTTATATATATATACACACCATATAACATAAACTATGTAGTTATATAATATATGTTGTATAATATGGTATGTGTCCTATAATATGTTCCTATATACATATATACAATATAGCATACCTATAACTATGGTTACTCACCAGTCACAGTACGAGGATCCGACTCATCCGAAAGGCAGAAGAAACTCAGCTTGATGAGAACGTTGGATGATTTGAATATTGAATAACTGGTTGCTGGTATACCTACCCCTCTAAAAGATATATAATTAAGTCAGTTGGGGTCCTTATTCCCAATATATGGAAAAATAAAAAATGTTCCAAACCACCAACCAGAACCAGAAGATTGAATATTGAATAATATGGAACATTATTGATTTAGGGAATAAGCTTGCGAACTTGGATCACGTTCTCTTCCAAGTCATGGAACGCAAACTAATATGGAACACAAACTAATATGGAACACAAACTTGGAGGATTTGGAAGGTTGCGAACATCTGAGAATCATTACCAATTGCAGTTCTATTGGTGCCAGATTTTGCTTCGCGGCCATGGAAATGTCGGGAATCCCCATACGTATGCAATGCGAATGATGCACATCGGGATCATCCTATTGGTCAACGATGAATACGTTGTTTGAATCACAATTCTTTGCACTTGCGATCATGAAAAATTGTTGATATGTATTCCTAAAATTGCAGTGGACAACCATCTTTTCAGGATCATATGGGTTTGTCTGAAAATAGGCTATATTCCCAATGAAATAGCCATTTAATAGGGATAATGATCAGCAAAACCATTGGGTTTAGGGGTACCCTATTTTCAGACACACCCATATGTTCTTTGGGTCGTTCAATCACCATCTTCCATTGCTTCCACCAGGTCCAATCTCAGATTTTCTCCACGTTCGTCGCATAAAACTGGCCATATGCCTTGGATGCCTTGTTTTTTTTTTCAGGTGCCGAAAGAAACATGGGGCGCCGGCTCATGGTCGCAAAACGAAATGTCATGTAATATCATATATAATTATACACACATGTGTATGTAGATTTATATATATGCATGTGTGTGTAGTTATATGTATATTTCATAATTATAGTTCCATAATATTCTATAAGTCTATAATTATCCAAAATAACCGTGACATGTCTATCGCTTTGAAGGATATCTAGGCTTGTTTATCTTGCCATTTAGTACAAATATACCGGCCATAAACCCAACACTTGAGTTCTATTGCCAGTTCCACTGGTTCAGTCCCGATTTGTTCTTTGAATGACAATTTTTGTTCCTCAAATCCCAGATATGTTGGTTATGGTGTCCAATTTAGCTATCCGAAATCACACATCAATCATCATGTTTTTTCTTGTTGAGTCCCTTTTTTGTGTTGGTCAAATCCCGTGTTTGTTAAATGATAAAACAACAATGATATATCCCGATTTGTGAGTCCCAATTTATCAATTTTCTGAGTCTTGATGAAATCAACATCTTCAATGTGTAACCCCCAATGTTTGTTGGTTAAATAAAAAAACAAGTTCCTTGATTGAATCACCATTGTTGATTTAAAAAAAAAAAAATCCTTCTTGGTTAAATCCCTTGATGGTGCCCGGATTGATCCTTCCAAGTTTAAAGTGGTGCAAAATCCCAAGATGTGTTGGAAAAATCCCATATGTTGATTGTTGAATCACATGGTTTTGTGGATAAAATACATGTTGTGTATTCATTTCTTTGTTAGATCAAGAGTTGTCATGCTTAAATCCCAAGATATCCCAAGTTTTCAGAGCTAAACTCTGTGAGACCAGCCCAATTTTTCCATGAATTGTTCATGGTTAACCCGTCAAAGCCGCCAGAATTCATAGCTCCTGCAGCTTCCGCAGCGCCCCGAAGCCGTCTGCCCGGAGCAAATATGGCGCCTGTGCCAGGAAGAGCTGCGCCTGCGACAAGGGGATAGATAGAGTTAATGGGGTTTAGGATATACTGATATACTGATATACTTAATGGATGATGGAGTTTATAAACCAACTGGCAAAATGACTAGAGCTCATGTTTTTTTCATGATTCACCGGAATTCACCTTACTTAGTGATTCATCACCAACTAGTAATGGAGTTCTAAGTTAGATTCATCACTAGGTTCAGTTAATGGGGTTTGGAAACCAATTTATAACTGTGGGGTCCCACATTGTGGAGGTTGAAACAGCATGAGAAAGCTGGGAAATTTATCGAATTAGCCATGAGGGTATCATAGGGTATCTAGCTAGTGAATTCTCCTAGTTAACCTTTACTGATATCCAGAGTCTATAGGTTGACTAAGGTATCAAAACCAATGGAATTCCATCAAACTCTGGATGAGTCTATAGATATATGTATATTATATATTATATTATAGTCTATGGTTTGCTGGCAAATCAACAAAAGTTCGTCAATATGTTAGTTCCTAGAACCCCAATATTAACAATGAACCCATGGATTTTGACACCGTTCACTTTGTAAATGGCAGTCATAGTTCTATGCGGGATAAGCCATTTAGAGGACATACCATCAACAGGCTTATTAACCAGCTACTAAGTTGGATGATCCTCCAAGTAGCAAACCAAAATGGGGGTTGGCTTGGGGGGGTCATATGGATATTCCATGGAGATATGTCATGGGGATATTGCCAACAAGATGGGAATATCATTGGCATTTGCAGGGTTTGTAGATTTTAGGGTTACCTAATTCTCTGATTGGTGCATTTAAGAAAACAAAAAAAAAGTATCATATGGGTATATCTCAACCATTGAGTCTGCAAGGTGGTGCCCCAGTTTGTTGGCCAAAGGGTTTATCAAAAAAAACATGGTCATGGCGGTTATCGCGGTTTATTTATCAACCAACAAACAGAACTGGGGGGCACCACATTGTAGTCTTCATCAGAGTAATTCCCAAAAAATGGTAGAAAAAACAAATCCTCTTGGAATAGTGGTAAATCAGGTGTGTATCTTTTGAAAGGGCTGCTATATCATACATATTTTGTTCTCCCTAATCAACACCGTGCAAATGGGCCCTGTATTGTGTGCTGCAAGTTGATAGGAAAAAAATAAGATCCTCGGAAAAAATGGAAAATCGAAACAAATGAAATGCAAAAGGACATTTCTTTGCTACAGAATGATCAACATGATCGAACTGAGCCAAAGTCCCTTGAACGGATGGCATGGTCAAGTCATTTCGTACCGGATGGTCCCCAAAATGAATCCACATGTGCGGGCGTCAGAAATCTTGAGTGCTAAGTCGCATGGGATGAAGCTTGAAGACCCACCTGAATTCGTGTGGTCTTGGGCCTAATGGTGACGCAATGTTCATCACAATTCATGATAATATATTTCTAAATATATATACTGTGTATAATCATCATCGTCATCATCCTCATCATCGTCATCATCGTCGTCGTCGTCATCATCATCATCATCGTCATCGTCATAGTCATCATATATTGTGTATATATATATGTGATGATGATGATGGTGATGATGATGATGATGATGATGATATTAGTTTCAGCAGTGTCTGGTGCCCCATTTCCATTTCGAAACTCACGGCTGCAAGATGAGTAGATATGGATTGCTATGATGTTTTTGGATTTATATGGACCGTCTGACACTCCATTTCCAACTAGATATGCTCAAACTTTCAGGAACAAACCTTGGTTTGAATCCAGGTTTTTTCTGTGTAATCCAACCAGAAATCTCCAACCATCCCATTTGAAACCTTCCAAAATGGTGGTCTTATTTTGGTCGGTTTCACGTTCCATTGAGAAGAATTGCATAGTGAGCTGGGAAGCCTCGAAGCTATCCTTCAGTTCTTCAGTCTCGCATTCCTGGTGTTACAGTCGGTGACAAGTGGATTTCATGTTGTAGGAATTGAATGGGATTTTATAGGAATTGAATTTTAATGACGATTTTTTGACATTTACTCAAACATGGCCATCGGAAATCACCATCCAATGGAGGTTTAGTTCGCTGGGAAAATCATCGAACTAAAGGGATGATTTTCCAGCACGCCATGTTTGATTCCTGGAGAGTACATTGATACATTCCTTTACTTCGAGTAATCCCCACCCTGACACCCTTTGACATAACTTCCAATATACCTGGGAGTATATATGGCCATATGGCATATATCTGGATAAATTGTAATAATTCACTAACCTGAATTAAGGCCACCACTTTCATTTCGGACCCAGCTGCCCCCTGGCCCACCGGACCTGAATTAAGGCCATTTGGGGATGATTTCCCTTATTAAGCATTCTTTCTGGCATTCACTCTGGCCTGTGTTTGGGGGCGCGGCCCGCGCACCCGCTGCAGAGCTCCCGATGGGCTTGGACTCCAGGCCACATGACTCGGATGCGTGCCGTCCCCACGAGCTGACAGAAGGAGGAGGAGGAAGAAGCTGAAGGAAGCTGAAGGAAGCTGAAGGAGGAGGAGGGGCTGCACCTTTGTTAAAATCTAGAGACCACCTGGCAGGTGGCCAGAAACGGAAATGCCATGAGCCGGAAACATGTCAGCTGGAGCTGGGGCGAGAGGTGCAAATGAGGAACCAGCGGGGGGAGATGTGAGGGTGCGAGGGGTGCGAAAGGGCTTCGATTAACCTATATATATATGTGTGTAATGTAATGTAATGTAATGTAATGTAAGGTAAGGTAAGGTAAGGTAATGTAATGTAATGTAATGTATGTAATATACATATATAAAGAGGTGTCATGTTTAACCCCCACGTCCCAGCTCCTACCCATGAACTTCAACCCTTCTCCTTCGCAGCATCTGCAAATTTCCTCAGCTGGATGAAGCACTTCAACCGTAGCAATGCGCCCTGGAGCGGGTGGGAATCTGAGAGGTATCCTTCTGAAATCAGACATGGCTGCGAAATCCTCTATAATTTTCTATAAATAGATGCTTTTTAAATGGAAAATCCTCTATAAATGGCCTGTTTGGCTATTGGGGAAATGGATGGCCAGAGCACATCATATACCCTACCCTCAAAAAAATAATGAGAGAACAACGGCTCGGCAGATGATGTGCGTATTGATCGCGGTTCATATTCATTTTAAAAAATCAATGGCTTGATTCCGTGGACTATGAATATGTTGTTTCTGATTTACCACGATTCACCTATTCCACCCATTGATCTATGTGTAAAATTGCAAATCATTCGAATCATTTCCATGCAGTGATTTAATGACGCCTTCTGGGTGGAGACTTGCGCAATCCTCACAGGTAATGCTGGTAAAACAAACAAACAAAAACGAAAACACCCACCAGAATCATCAAACCTTAAATTCCTATAATTTTCTGATGAAATTAGAACATTCAAATCTGTTTGCTTTCACTCCCCATCTTTGCTCCTGAACGTGCCTTATCTTGGGATTTTAGTTGATCTCCATCCCCGATCCTTCTACAGCAAATCGAGCCATGAATAAATTCATCCCGAAAATATCCACATGAAATATCTCCATAGTATTGGCTATGTCATGAATGTGTATATATATACATACATATGTATATATATATGGGTAAATTATAATAATTCACTAACCTGAATTAAGCCCATTTGGGGATGATTTCGCTTACTAACCATGATTCCCAGTGAGGTCGTAGTGAGGTCGTTATAATTTACCCAGATATATATATATATATATGTATATTATATTTCTAGGTTTTGATACATCTTCATGTTGTCTTTTCATTGGTCCCAAATTTGCTGCTTTCCGCGCCTCCGCACCGTACTTGCCACTTGGAAGTCCTCGCAGGGCCGTGTCCACACGTCGCTGCTCCACCAAGGTCCTTCGCGTCGATGGGTCAAAGTTTCGAAGGTCCCTTGAGGATCTTTCGAATTTGTAGTCATGTTCATTCATTTTCTATGATATAAATCATAAAATATAGGGATATATATCAATCATATATCATATATCAATCATTTTTTAAGTGATATAAGCATCCAAGTTTTGGTGCCCAATTCTGACCAATTCTGCGCCGAATGGAAAATCTGCAGGATTTGACCATGATCTTGACCCAAATCTAGGAATTCAATTATGGGGATAACTGGAAGATTTCGATTGTTTGCTACAAATTGCTATGATCCGTACATGGGTGCGTTTCAAAATGGAGTATACCCCCAAGTTGGTGATTTTAAAAGGAAACATTGTGATAAACCATGATAACCGGTGGACGAAATGGGATTTAGTAATTTCAGACAAAGCCATACAAGAGAAGATTTCGAAAAATCTGGACAAAAAACGTTCAAACTTTGGATCAACAGGGGAGTGGTTTAAACCCAAACCGTGGTTTTTTCAAGAAAGTCATGGAGGTCACACACAGAGGATTCCACCAAGCGGATCCCAGGATTCACCTTTTTCAAAAATGGGAACTGCCATGCCAGCCATGCTTTTGTTTATGTTTTTCGACTGGTGAAATCCTTCAAAAAAAAACACGTGGTTTTCTGACTTTTTTCGGTATGGGGCCACTCATCAAGAGGTTTTTGTCCACATGATACAGGAGTCACTGGGGCCATACTGTGCTCCAATGTTTCTGAAATCTCCACCAAAGCTTCGTCAAAAGTGATGGGTTAAAAGTTCCAGTTCTCCTACCCTCTGGTTATGACTAACAGTTCGCCATGGAAGCCATGGCCCATAGAAATAGATGATTTACCTATTAGAAATGGTGATTTCTTTCCATGGCAAACTGTGAATGTCATAACCAGAGGCTAAATCTCCATGAAAATCACAACTGATTAAAAAAAAAAATTGATAAAATCATTCTTAACCACTATGAAATTAGCCCATAGAAATCGTTGATTTTCCATGATTTTCCCATGAAAAATTGTCATTTTCAATAGCATTTGTGGGTCACCTGGCGCTGGTCCTGGCCGTCTCGACTCCGGCGGGCTGAGACTGGGTGACCTGGCAGTTGCTGGCAGAAAATTTTGGAGATTTTATGGAGGAAGAATGTATCAAGTGTATCAACCATAGAACTATCACTTAACTATACCAATAAAAATATACCCTCTGGTAAATTAACATAGACCCGGGCAGATAGGGGTTGGAAGACTAGTTTCCATTAAAAATTGGTGATTTTCAGGGTCCATGTTTATTTACCATAGGGTATCATCTAACTTGGTAAATGGAGTTTTGTTTTACCATACTAGTATATTCATAGTAATTAGTTACTGTAGCACAGTTGGGTGTAACTTGAGGCTTAATCATTATATGTATCAGTCTATCTATATAGTATCATATTCCAAGATATGCTTGTAGATACATGTATCAGGGATAGTATACAAGATATCTGATATTAGTAGGTGTTCTTAGACAGTATGTGATACAATATGTATGCGATTGTCCATTAATATATCTTGGTCAATACAATATGTTTGTATCACTAGTATACTATGTGTAATCAATTTGAGGGTCAATTGAATTTAGTATAATTTAGTACTAGACTAGTATATCTACTCCAAGATTACAATATCTGTATATCTTTACATGCATTAAAAGGTATATGTATATGTATAATATTGCAGCATATGTATATATATACATATATTCAACATTCACATATAGTGTGAGTCGATATAGGTGTATACGTTCGTTGAATTAGCGTCTGTATACACAATGCGTCGATTATACATTGGTTCAAAAACAACAATAGCCATGTGCGGTTTATAATTGTGTTTACCACATAGATGGAAGAAGGTATTGCAGCCTTTTGGGCCTAACCCTCTGATTCGCCGTGCAAAAATGTCCAGAATAATTCTTTCCAGTTTACATGATATATCCTTATTTCTACCTCTTGCCAGGGCCATAATATGATACCCCTAAAATGGTTGCGTTTTTCTGGAGGTGCAACCACCAAACATGGGACTCTTCCGGCGAATCATACGGCGAATCCGGAGACAATCCATCGGAGGGTGTTCGGCAGACATTTTATGGAGTTTTTTTACCCACAAAAAAGGGTGATGGAGCGCCAAACATGGGGGGGGGGTTGACGAACAAGAGAATAAAGATTAGAGTCTCAACAATGCGGGCTGAGTCCCAACAATTGGTGACATGCCAAACATCTGGATTTAATCAACAAAACAAAATCACAGTGGCCAGAAACGGGGATGTGATCAGAAGCAATGCCGAGCTTGCAAACAAACATGCAGAACGGGGATTCCAGCAATGAAAGTGGTTGCTTTGACCAATAGATTCCAAAGAGCCAGAAAATGATAATGGAACTGAATGTTAGATTAGAGTTATATAAGTTATATATAAGATATTAACAGGGATCAATGAGTAGTTCAGAGTTTTAAAAAAGCGCGGGTAAGTATGTTTCGCGTGTGCCCAGTAAGGTCCATCGACAATGTGCAACTCGTTTTACCCATCGACAATGGCACTATTAATCACTGGTTGGTGGTTTTAACCCCTCTGAAAAATATGAAAGTCAATGGGAAGGATTATCCCATATATGAAATGGAAAATGAAAAATGTTCCAAACTCCAAACCACCAACCAGAAAAATTATGGCACAAAGCAGAAAAGGAAAGCCCAATCCTTTTCAGTGACGGCAAGTAAGTTTCACCCTTTCTCAATCTTAGAACACGCAGTGCCAAAAACATAAAACAACAAAACATGACATGGCTATGTCTATTTCCAAGTATTTGATCACCCCAACCTTTCCACTATGCAAATTCAGTCAAAAACCACCGGAAATTTTGGAGGATTGTCCAGAAATCCCTAAATGAGAATCTCATCATATCCCCATAAGATCTTTGGTTAACATCCTCATAAAAACTGCTGCTTCAACCTCCATTTTCGATTCATCTCCCTGGATCAATTACAATCATTTACTAACGTGAAAAGTTCCACGATTTCGGCACAGTTATCCCAATCAATTCCCAAAAAAAATCCGCTGAAGTCGCTCACCGTGAGGAATTTTTGTGATCTGAAAAACCTATCCAGATGATCACGATTCGATCCCATGACTTGCAAGTTAACTAAGTTAACCTCCCATTTGTTGACAACAACATATGTGCTATCCGGTTGATGGTTTAAAAACAATCTTGAAAAATGATGGAGTTCGTCAATGGGGTTGGGATGACATCCCATATATGAAATGGAATTCATAAAAGCCATGTTTGAAACCACCAACCAGATATCTCATTAACCATTCTTAACATTGATTAACCATGATTAACCATCATTACCCCATACTAAACACCCCATTATGTAACATATTAATAACCATCTTCCCAGGACATTGGTCGTTTCATGACACTTGATCCATGAAAATCGCCACGGCTTTTTTCCGCAGCGGACTCAGCGGAAGAGGCCGCCAAAGATGCGACGGAAGAAGCCCTGGTTCACGGTGACGATTCAGGGACCCATAGGGACCCATAGGGAGGAGGCTGAACCAGCCAAAATGGGCCAACGACTCCTTTGCATAGGGATCGATCAACGGGTTCAACCAGCAAAAAATGATATCTAACAGTCTAACATAATTTCTAGGCATGTTTAACCACACAAACATTGGACCAAAACATCGAACACGTCGAACAAAAACCAAACCACCTAAGTTGTTTCAGGGACCAGAAACATCGACTGATTTCCAACATACCCAGGATATTTCACAAACGACCCCCGGCCTTCTTCTTGACATTCGCCACCTGTGTATCGACGCCATCTGCTGCGCTGGCCAATCCCATCTTGACAATCCTTGGATTTTCGCCCTTCTGCACACATAAAAGACTTGAAAAGGGGAACATAGGAATTCAAAAGAAACCAGGGAGTATAACCCCCTATAATCATCAATCAACAAAGGGAACACGAAAGGTTTTTCTTCGGAAAGTGGAAGAGGCTTGGCAGGTCATGCTGTTCGAGGATGATGCTGGACTTAAACCCTTCGGGATCCTCAATGAAAGTAGTAGCAACGCAATGGTAGGAAATTCTACATGATTGGGAACTGGATTGACCAGTGGCCAATCACAAATCAGTTCACATGTTGGTGTGTCTGAGAAAAGGCTACCTGTAAATCGACTGTTTGATCACAACCATCCCTATCAAATAACCGTCCCTATTTTCAGACACACCCATAAATTGCCAGTAGATTCCCCATGAGATTTAGCAGATTTACCAAGAACCAATGGAAAAACAGGAAAACAATCCAAGAAATCTGTACTTGGAAGTGCAGATTTCTAAGTTAAACAGGTCTTTATTGGTCCATAGGGGCCAAGTTACCCCAAGTTATGGGGGAACCTGGCAAGTCCCCATGGTTTTTTATAGAAAAAGTCCATCCAAAAAAACCCGTGAAAATCCAGGAATCTGAGCAAAAGAGTCCAAGTTCATGACCATTTTCTGGGCCTGGCAAGTCACAGATCGAGATCACTGGAGTGGATAGCCATTTGGAAAAGCTGCAGCCAATCTAAGGCAGTCGCTGCTAAGCTGGGCAGCTGTAGGGTTATACCGTGAAAAACCGGAGAACTTGGGCAGGGGCTAAAGCCCACCTAGAAGTGGGCTTATAACTTAGTAGAGTTAAGCACCAAATAGGAAAGCGTACTTGAATTCAATGACTCTCGGACTCTCGGGCCAAGCAAAACACTTCAGACCTCTCCAGTTTTGGTGGTTGAATCCCTTGGTGCACCCATGAATTTCCGGGTGGATAAACGACGAATCAAATTGGGGGATCCAGCACCACATCCAAGGCTGCCAAGGCTTAAAATCCGCGATTACAACTGGATCATCACCATACTATGTCATAATATGACACTATGGGGTACCACCAGATATATGAGGCTTGATCATGATCTTGAGCAGATTCCCAAACGGCTATGCCAGACTCTCCAGAGTCCCGTGTTTTGGGACCTGATCAAACGGTTTCGTTAGCCAAAATTATCTTTGAAACCTGTAAATCCAGTAACATCTCTATTTATCTTTGCAACTTGAGTCACTTGAAGGAAAAAAAAACTGTACCATTCGATTATGCTGCTTGGTTGATAATTCTGTTCCATAATTTATGGGTGAGTTCACAAACCCTTTTAATCCCTATTATATAAACTCGGTCGCTTAATAACCCACTAAACCATGATTTCAGAACCTATCAACCATCATTTGTATCCTCATATTTAGTGGTTAAAACTTGTATGGGATGCTTAAATTCCCCTTGTGAATCTTGTCATCCATTTCCAGTTGGTTATTTCAAAATTCTCGCTTGCAATCAGCCAACATTTCCTAAGCATAAGCCCATGTTTGGTGCTTAAAACCATTTCTAACCCATGAAACCCGTGTCGTTTTCACGTTCACGTTCCGCCACGTTCCGCCATCGCGGAACTCCCCGTTTCGCGTTTCGAAGCCGCCTTGGTCTTGAGGCTCAGGATCTCAGCGCTACCCTCGCTGCCTAACGCCATTTTCAGTGGGCCCTCTAGAGATTGGGTCAAGGCCTCCAGCCGTTGGTTGAAGCTTTTCCGAAAGCTGCCTGGCGTTTTCGAGACGAGACCAGGAAGGAGCGTTTTTTGATGAAAGGACAGGTCGGACCGGGGATGGGATAGGAATAAATAGGAATAAATAGGAATAAATAGGAATAAATAGGAATAAATAGGACTATTGAATACGTATTGTGGGATGGGATAGGTATTGATAATTTGATGCTTGTAGTGGGATGGAAAAGGATGGGACGGATGGATAGGAACACCTGATAGGAAAGGATGGAAGGGGTGGGAAAGAAGGATTGTTCAAGTATTTTGGAGAAGGCAAAATCTAGTGTTGAGGAATGGTTTTCTGGAAGCTGGCTGGCAGAGGACAAATGAACATAGGAAAATCAGAAGGGGTGAGAAGGGTGGTTGACAATTGAAGTCTATATGATTAAGGAAAGGTTTTCTGATATCAGGATATATCTGGCAGCTTCAAATGGAGGAAAGGATAAGAGGTTGGGTCTTGCAACCGGAGATCATGATCATAGGCTTTCCCCAACCAAAAATATCATTACACTTTGATTTCCTTGAGGAAATAATAAATGTATGTATATATATATATCTACATTATATATATATATACACAATATAATATATACATTATATATATATATACACAATATAATATATACATATATGATCGAGAGACCTTTAGGTACCATTTTGTTCCGGTTAATTCTGATAATTTTTAGAGCCTTTTGGATAATTGAGAGGATTTGAAGAATTAAATGATTTAATCCTTTTAATCCTTTTAA
>Ga0126342_10001447_pt1 | contig 33441 bp, 20 predicted proteins | sample Cyp1metagenome_FD_92528 | JGI IMG/M metagenome (GOLD analysis project Ga0126342, IMG submission 92528) | Coral microbial communities from Lord Howe Island, Old Settlement Bay, Australia - Cyphastrea 1 metagenome | ecosystem: Host-associated > Invertebrates > Cnidaria > Coral ...
CGGAGAAGGCCACGGCGTCGGTCGCACTCGTCTTTTTTGCCTTTCCTCTCTGTCGCAATGGGATTGTGCGTGCAACCATCAAAATTTCCGATAGCCGAATCCGTGGTGCCACACATTGAACCACGGCATCACTGTTTGCACCCGGTGGGAGATCACCGCGGTCAAGAGGCAGTTGGACAATGTAGTTCTCAGGCGGCACACGCCGATACTTGTAGCGAGCCAGGATAGACGCACCCTCTGCTTTCACCGTCGCTAAGAAGACCTCCACATTGTTCTGCATTTGCCGCCGTTTGTCGTCGGGTTCTCGCAAGAGAAGAAACGCTGTCAAGCTAGCATAGGTCGGTTCAGAGGGGCACCTCAGAGTGAAGTGATCAGCAAGCCATGTGACCACTGCTTGCAGGATCCGCATGTGATCCACTTCGGTCTGCATCACAAGTGTCCACGTAGGCTCCGGCAAGTAGAGCGCAAAGGCGGAGAAGTCCTGCATCTTCTGGCGAACATTGGTTGTTTCCAATGCTTTTCCTCTCAAAACGTCCTGCACCTTCTGCCTCTCTTCAGCATCCAAAGTGCTCAGTTCCAACTGACTTATCGCTTCAGCACATGAAGTGGCAGTTGGCTGCGTCACAGCGTCTGCCATATTGGTCGGATTTCTAGGAAAAAAAACTAGCAGCCAAAGTGCGGGACATGCTAGATCGTTCCGACCAACAACTACCATATATATATATAAATTTTTATCGATGATAACATCAAGACGCCTTGACGTCTAGCAGGCAAGAACTCTAATATGCTATGTATACAGTAGCAGTTCTAGAACGGATCACCGTCTAGTTGGAGGTAATGACAATCGTAACACGGACGACCGTGTGTTTTAAGTTGGTTTCAGATACCGAGTGCATGCATGCAAGCTAATCTATAGACGGAAAACCATCTCTGGGAACTGTCAAGGACTCAAAACGTGGACTACCGTGTACTACGATGTTCTCTGCTAGACGGCGTCGATGCACGCAAGCCACAAAGACGGATTACTGTCTATAGTTGGATCACCAATTGCAAGCCATCTGTAGATGCACTTGGTGCTGTTTGTGTCTATATATACATATATATATACATATATATATATGCGTCTCTTGGTCTGGCTTTCCATTGCCTAATTCCGAGTTGTGGCACCATTTTTTCTTATTTTGCCAAAATAAAAATAATAGCGGAGCCACCGCCAAAGGAATGAAATAAAAGCGGAAACACCGCAGACAAACGCCCGTTCATAAAAATAAGAGCGGAACAACCGCAAAATTCAAAGTAATTCTACAAGGTATAAATATAGGCTACCGCAATCACACAATAAATTTCACAAAAATTTCCAAAAAAATTAAACAAGAAGACAAAAAAATTATTTCAAACAATTTTTCTCTGAAAAATAAAAAAACTTTAAAAAAAAACATTCTTAAAAAAAAACAGCATAATTTCAATCAAAAAAAAACTTCGAAATAACTTCGACAAGCAAAAATTCAATGAAGTTATTTTAGATAAATAAATAACTTATAAAAACCATAACCAGCATTACTTAGTTATAAATTCCAACATACTTATGCTACTTAAAAAACATATATCTTATCTTAACCAGACTTATTCCTATTTATCTATGAACTTAAAGCAAGATATAATTAAAATAAGTTAAGCTAACTTCAGGGGCCCACTGCTGTAGTTATGGGAGGACAGTTATATCATGACATCTTGGATTTCGATGGTCACTCGACATATGTGACTGCCGTCCGACGTGGAAGAACATCGTTGCCGGCAATATTCATAGTATTCTGAAGGTTTATAACATTTTATAACCCCATCGAAATATAACATCATATAACGATATTTACTCTCCCGAAAACTCACGGTATTTCGGGGGTGTATAGTCTCAAGCCATGGCCCGTCTCAGCTTCCCCGATGTGTTGGAAATTCGGACTCCAATTCAAAAACCCATAGGTTACACATTGGTATAATTTAAGGTTGCTATGGAAAATCATCATTTTTAGAGCTAAAGATAGGTAAATCATGGTAAATCCTCAAGGAATAATTGTTCATAGATATTGCCGGAGGGGGACACCCTCATTTTCCCACCCATCTTGAGATTGCGATGGCGCCACATGTCCTGGAATGTCAACCTTGGATTCGTAAACACTGACTATTGATGTGGGGGAATAGCATTCAATTACGACTGCTTCGTGGTTGAGCCCGCCTACCCCGAAAAATGATGGACTTCGTCAGTTGGGATGATGACATTCCCAAATGAATGGAAAGTCATAAAATTCCATGGTTCCAAACCACCAACCAGACTAAAATTCTGTATCCCTCCGTGAAGAAACTGCGGGGGTTAGCAAAATCCTGGATGAAAACCACCCGACAACCTGGTCCTAGCACCAACCACTCCTGTCGCGCCAAAAGGCCAATGGCGGACAGCAACTGCTGCTGCATCTGCAACATCTGCACCAACTGCTCAGCCACGTTGATCGGCGCGCCCTGAGGCTGTGCTAGATTTCTAGATCAGGTCCCAAACAAAAACTTCCTTAAACGAACAGACATTGTGATTCAAGCCACAAAAATGTGAAGGCAACAACAATATGAGGTTTTAGTGAGCAAACAAATGTGACTGAACAAACATTGCTGACTTAACCAACGTTTGCATTGGAGATCATTGGAGATTTGACCAATAAGAAATTCGATGTAATGTCACTGGCCATCTCAGGAACCGATTTATTGGAGGTACCTACCTTTTTTTTTGGCCTATTTTGCAGGGCTAAATTTCAGGGAATATCCCCGCAATTCATATGGCCAACAATATGGTACTAACGTACCTCCATTTTAGGATCCTGAAATTCCCATTGGTAACCAACTGTGATTTGACCTGATTTCACCAACCATTTATTCAGTCTCCGGCAAGATTTGAAGCAGAACTTAGAACAGAAGTGTCGAGCACCCTCTGGGACGTCGTGATCCATGAGTTTCCCTCTTAAGATTGCCATGAATGGAGCAATTATATAGTTGTTTCATTATTATTATTATTGATTTATCTATTTGTTGATTTATTTGAATTTAGATTTATATATAAATACATATATATATATAAACCATGTACGCAATATATATATATACCGCATGTTTAGACAAACCTAATCAGCATGCCCTGTTTTCAAACAAACTAAAGAATTGCAATGTTTGAGCCCCTAAATCCATTGGTAAATCAGCATGTTCCCATACGTTCATTAATTCCCTACGAAAGTGGCCACTTTAGGCCTATGCCCAATTTTCAGGCACCCAAAGATTGTCTTGCAGTTGCAGTTGGTTATATTCGCTAACTGTATATATATATATATATATTGTATATATATATGTATATCCCATTATACCCGATTATACCCTCTTAAAATCCCTGGGCAAAGCCGATTTTTACTGGGTGCCGTCCCGAACTGGGTGAAATCTCCCCAAGCCACCTGCCAGCATTTTGGCCCCGCCAAGGCGCGTTACTCGGCACCCGCCGCATTCGACCGTGAATGGTGGGAGGGGGAGTGGAGGCCACTGAATGCGGTGAAAGTGCACCAAGCGAACCATCCTCATTGCGCATCACAGGGAATGGATTTAAGATGATTTAAGTATCAATTCCAAAAACAAAACTGGGAACATTTGTGAGTTCACTGGTTCCCATTTCTGAACCATACTCAAAAAACTGGGAAAATGCGGGAAAATCCAAACTTTACATGTTGAAGTTGCGAACAACCAAATTGTGGATTGGTGCAATCAGTGCGATCGAAGCAACAAGTCACTCAGTAACTCTGGATGTTTATACACCAGTGGCTTAATATATACTTTCTGGTGATTGAACGTACAGGAAATCACATGAATCTGTGTATATGTTTGGTAGGCTTAAATCATCATGAACCATCTACAAATTGACCATGTTCATCCATGTTCGAAAGCTATAAAATAAATACCTGGTTGGTGGTTTTTACAACCATCTTGAAAAATATTACGCCTTATTTCGCCTTATTGGGGAGCAAGGGGGCGGCTGATGCGACCCTCTTGCCCAGCAGTTTGAGCGCACTACCTGGCCTTTGCCGGGTTAAGGGCCCGAACGTCAGCCGCCTTTGCTGCTTGACGTCCAAGCTGTTGAAACACATGTGCATCAAATCGTTGGATGGTTGCCTCAGGAAAACGGAGGCGGTAACACACTGTCCAATGCCCAATTGCAACACAGTTTGGCTTGGTCATCTTTTTGGGGATTGTCAGTTTCTGCTGTTTCATGTAGGCAGTCCAAAGCAACAAAAAAGGCTTCACACGTTGCCCCCACGGAAGCTGGGCTTGATGTGGGGCACTGTCCTCCCGGCTAAACCATCGCTTTTGATGCAGCCATGGCCCATCATATCCCGTTGTTGCCTGAAAATCCAAAAACAGTTGCAAACCACTGACCATCACCAGCCGAGCCCCACCTTCTAAGTACTGTGTGCCTACCTGGCTCCACCAGGCATGCATCATACGGACATTGTGCTCACCGTACCGTTTCACCATGCATGTCGGAAATCGCCACTGCTCAGGTTCCCTAGGCAATGGTGCCAGTTCAGTGCTAACCCTCTGGCGAGGAACCGGCATGACCACTCTTTTTTGCTCATCCATGTGTGCCTTGCGTCCAGTCTTCAGTAAAACCATAAGAATAGCACGGTGCAACTGCCGGTGAAAAGTTAGTGCACCAGCTACTCCCTTCCAGGCCTGCCAAAAACCACTCGGCCTTTTTTCATTGACACATGCCGCCGCTCTGTCTGTCAAGCCATTATGCCAATATGCCCACTCCTCCAACGGGTCTGTAGCTGCTGAAATTGAGCCATGCGAGACCACCTTGACAAGTTGGACATTCTCACCGTCCCACGTGTCAAACAGAGCAGCCACCTGGTTGCGTTTGACGGGCAGTCCCGCTAAAATGCGGTTAACCCCTTTCATGACTGCCTGACAATCTGTCCAGATGCGTACCCGAACACGTCGCTGATGTGCCCATTGCAAGGCCGCAAACATGGCTGTCAATTCTGCACGGACAGGGGTCTGAACCAACCCTTGTACATGCCCACATAGCAAGACCTCATTATTCAAGCTACCAATTTGTGCTCGCGTCACAGCCCAAGCAGCATATCTCAGCTTCGGCTCAGTTGGGTGAGCCGCGGTAGCATCAACAAACAAGTTAATCACCTCACCTGGAGACACCTGTGACAGGCCTGTCGGTGACATCTTTGAAAGTCCATGGTCCTCAAGCAACCAACCCGCATAAACCTCCCATTCAGGTAAGGAAACCGCCCACCCATGACATGACAAACTCTTGGGCAAAAGTGGTATTGTGGCCAACTGCACCGGAGAGACATGGCTACGACAGTCAGTGAAAAACTCACACTCCCATGCACGGTGGTAAAATCCATCCTTACAATCACACCACGGGCATTTACCATCATTGTCGGTCTGAAAACGTGCTCGACCATTTTGGGTATACAACGTCCCATCCAAGTGGCACCGCAGGTAGACTTGATCAGCTGAACTGAAGTTGGAAAGTGCTGATTGAGATTCCAAGATATCAGCACTTTCAAGACCTTGGAAGGTAGACCTGTGGGCAACTTCCTGACAGAGAACATGGCTCCAAGACAAGGCAACGCGTAGCCAAAGTTCATCCCATCCCACCTGAAGCAAACTGAAAGTGCCATACCGGTCCTGCACCAAGCCATTGGTGCCAACTGCCCACCCCAAACGTTGGATACGCATTTGAAGGATATTGGTGGGCACATTCTGAGGCAATGAGCTATCACCTGATGCAAAAAGCCCAAGCTTGGTTTCAAGCAAGTCACCCTCCCCAAGTTCCCGTGTGTCCCTGAAAGTTTGGATGATAGTCCAGGCCTCCGGATCAGCTTCCAAATGCACACTGGCAAGGTGGAGCATAGGGTTTGCCCCCTTCCTCTCTGCACCAACCCCCCGCATAACTGACGTGCGGAAGACTTTCATGTGAGACCCCCCAATTTGGACTACGGACACACCATGCAATGCCCTAGGCCATGCGATGACTCTGACCGCTCTCATTTTGGCAGCATATGGAGCGATACTTGCACGCAAACGCACAAAAACGTCAGGCATTCGCTTGACCCTGGCAATCAAAACGGAGTTCCATGCATGCCGGCTAAAATTTTGATGGGCTCCCAAGTTACGTGAGGCAAGTGCAACCTGCAAGGAGTGGCGACGCAGCTCTTTTCTGGAAGTGCCATGAGTACTCCAGACCTTTGTCTTGTGGAAGTCCAACTCCAAATCCATGGCATGAGTAAAGTCCAAAACCGACTGCCAAATTCCGTGAAAGTGCTCCTGCTCCTGAAAAAGAACACCCCAGTCATCCACAAAAGCCTGAAATCCAAGACACGGCATGGTAGCATGCAGCCACAAGTCAAGAACCCAGTCGACTATGACCATCCCAAACACCGACGGCGCACAGCCCTCAGGGAGTCCACAGTTAGAGCCCACCGCAACACCAGTGGAATTCCGCACCTTAAAATGCCTCGTCTGCCCAGCTACAAAGGAAGCCCATGCTTTCAAGACCCCCTCGGGAAAACCCAACTTAACCAGAGCACACCATAGGGGGAATCTTGGGATTGCATTAAAAGCGCGTCGCACATCCATCAGCAAACCATGCAAAGGCGAATCTACCAGGAAAGCATCTTCAAGTTGATGGGCCATGGTATACCAGACTTGCTTGGCTTGGCGTGCTGGCAGGCCGCCCTTTACGCTGGCAGGCACCAGAGAGGCCATGACTTGAAGCGCCTCACGCGCCCTCATTGATGACCATGTTCGATACAACAAGCTATACACTGTGACCGGCCGAAACTCATCCACTGTCTGGGCGGCATCATGCTTTGCCAGGCTGGCAACAAAACCACATGCGACTTGAGCCGGCCATGGGTGACCAGATTCAACTTTTTGGAACATGGTGACAATCCCTTCCCTTGCGGAGTGGGGCAAGGCTGCCAAGTCAGGCTGCGAAACTCCATCAGGCCCTTTTGCAGAGCGCACTTTCTTCCGTTTGACTGCCGCACCAAAACTGTCAGGAGTCCAAGGCTTAGAATTCCACTGTACCACTGGCAAGACACGTTCAACAAATCCACAGATTTGGTCCCATTGTCCCGGAACAACATGTGACAGTTTGTTCCACCTCGGCTCCCATACGGATTGAAAACGCGCCAAAATGGCCTGATCTGACATGACCACGCGCTCTTGTGTGAGCATGGTGCCCGCTGTAAGTCCATCAACCTTAGACACCCACACCTGATCAGCCTCATGCGCAGTGACCTCAAGGACACAGCCATCAACAACTACCGACACATCTGGGAGCAGTGTGACTGACTTGGACAAAACTAGTGACAGGTCATCAGAACGCACTTCCTCTACGGCCACCTCAACCTGGTCCAACAGAGCGTCAACCGCTGGAGGAGGCCCCTCTTTGCAGTCGCGAAAAACTACATTCAAATCCACTTCACGCTTAGCCTTGCCAAAGTTGTAGCGTTTCTGAGCCAAGTCTGCCTCATACTTGGTGACAAACACATGAAAACCCTCAAACAACTGCTGAATAAAATCAAAACCAGGCACCAGGTACGGAAGTCCAACCGGGAGGGCAGGCACAAGTCCATGTTGCTGCCACCAAAGTCCAAAACCCCCGGGAAAGCCCGCGGCATGTCTGATAGCCCGCCAAGTCTCATGCGCATTGACCTGGGCATTCAATGTTGTCACCCCAGCCTTCAAAAGCTGACGCAAAGCTTGCAACCTACGAAGCTGTTTGAAAAATCTGGCATGCTGCAAACTGACTCCGAAGAACCCTGGCACCAGTTCCCCTTGACGAGCAACTTTAGGGGGTGGGTGCACTTGGCGTTTGGCTTGGGCTTGCAAGGTTTGCCCTCGACCACACTGTGCCTTTGTTACATGAAGTCCATGCTGCGCATTCCAACGCTTGGCTTGTTGTTCAAGAGAAGCCCAAAAAGCCGCATAGGCCACTGTCGGGTCACTGGCTGTGTCAAAAGAAACTTTGCAAGTCCAGTCCACAGGCCATGGAAAAGGAGAGGGAACATGCCAAGACTGCACCATAGAAGACAAACCCTGACTTACAAAGCTGACCTCAACAGTCGCATGATCTGCCCACTTGTCCCATTTGACGTCAACCCTGTGCAAACATGTTTGAAGCTCTGGGGAAATCCAAACCTGATCGATCCGTTTAGTCCCACGCCCTGTAGGTTGGACCGATTGGCCACACTGCCATGCTCGAAGGTCTTGAACTTCACGGAAGCCGTGGTCAACAAGCCTCTTAACCTGTGACAACTCACCGACAGCATAGTTGAAATCTCCACAGATGATCCTAGGGCCCACTGTTTGCCCTACGATGCGATCAACAAGTCCAGCCAGGCATGTATCAGTCTGGTATCGTGCCTGTGTGTGAGTGGCATTGCAAGGAAAACCATACAACATACCAACTTGAACCCACACTGAACCAACCATGAACCCTGCTACTTGGATACGGCCAGTAGCAAACAAGTCCGGATCAAAACTGTTGGGCAAAGGACGTGCAGGGAAACGTGAAGCCAGCAAAACCCCTGAGTGAACACCTACTTGCCCACGGCTCCGCACAGGACATGGCTGCCCAGGCACCAGATATTTCCAAGGCGACTGCAGTGCCTGCAGGCCTTTTCGAAGCTTGACAAACCCATGCTTGGACAAGTGCGTCTCTGAGTACACACAAACATGGCCATCCTGATGTGCAACCTGATCAACCTTAGAGTTGAGACCTGAAGGGTTTGCAATACCAAAAGTCCATGTGGCATCACTTGTGTTTGGGCCCGGGTGTGCCGCTTCACCTATGCGACAAAGTCCTCCCCACACTAGGAACCACAACCTCCATCGGAAACCCCCTTGGCGACAAAGACCTCCACCATGAGATCTCCCAACCCTCGGCTTGGTGGCACAAGTCCAAGTCCAACCACCACGTTCATTGATGCCTGCCCTTCCACCTGGGGAAGTGCAGCAGGAAAATCCAAAACTTGCATACGAATGTAGCCCTTCAAAAAAGGTTTCCACACAGGTTCTGCCCACCTCCAGGGCAGCACCGAAACATACCGACCAAGCAGCCCGCTGACACCGTGCTTCAATTGCTGCCCAGCAGGGGGAATCCATGTAAGCCAACACACCTGCCAAATCAGCACCAGAACAAACCCACTCCAACGCCATGCACCAAGTCCAAGACCATAGGAAGCCGCAGCCACGCACTCGTGTTGACCTTCTGGGAGATCAAGTTCCACACCCCCACCGCACTGCGACACAGACGCCCCAAAGGACAAAACACCACACAGCAACCGCAGCACCATTATTATTACCACTGCAACCCACAAACCAAAATGGCCGGCAGTCCACATGGCCAAAGGCCTGAAAAATCCAACGAGGCCTCCCCCCGGTTCAAAGTCCACCCCGACCATTCCACCATGCTGTTGGCTACCCCCCGATTTTTCCCAATCACCCATGGTAGCCAATTGGATGACTGGGCACCATCACTCCTGCCTGGCTCGTTTAGACTTTTTTTTTTAATTGTTCATCGGTTGAGTTCCAGCTCCAGGCCGCAGGTGAAACGCAGCGAAAATATCTGTGTACCTGAGGCCACAATTAAGTTGCCGCACCAGTGCGACAGTTCTGGGAAAAAGTCTGAGCGCATCTCATATCTCCAGGATGGATGCTTGGGTGTTGACCAATGGGCATCACTGGCTTGAGGGCTCGAAGTTGTTCGTTAGAATTGCGCACCTCAGCATCCACCCGCTCTTCTTTTTCAATTTTGCCTCCACCTGCTCCACCCGAGCTGTTAGCTCATCGTTTTTCTGCTGCAGCGCACATACCTCTCCCTTGAGGGCAAGGGTCTTCGCCCACCAATAGCCAACAGCCTCTCCGGGGTAGAAGCAGAGGGCTCGTGGGTTCAGTGCCTTGGAGGGAGGCCCTGTAGGCGGAGCAGATGACTCAGCCACATCTGGCATTTTTGTCTCCACCTTGGATTGTGGCACTTGCGGGCTCTGACGCTTCGCCTGACTGACTGCAACCGAAGGAAGCTTCGGTTCTGCTTCCTGGATCAAATCCGAGACATTCGTTTCTGCCTCAACTACAACCACATCTGGCGTTTTTGTCGCGACCTCAACCTCTGCAGGAGTCTCTCTTTCGGCCTTGGGTTGTGGCACTTGCGGGCTCTGACGCTTCGCCTTATCAGATTCAAGACATTGATAAGCATCATGGTAAAACGGCATTTTAAATTTTGCAAATTTGCGCAAGCTTTGGATAGCTTTGGCGCTTTTTGAATGCTGAGCCAAAATGGCATCCTTGAGCCAAAATGGCTACGGACTTGAAAAATATTAGTCAATAGGAAGGATTATCCCATACATATATATTATGGAAAAAAAAATGTTCCAAACCACCAACCAGCATAGAGTTGTAACCAAAGGGACTACTCTAGAACTGACCTGTATCCAAAACTCTGGCCCATTGCCAGGTGCACTGACCATCGCCTGTCATGATAGCGAAACCCAATGACATCCAATGACCCATGGCACCCCAAACACCAGCCACTGAGTTTGCGACTGAAACTGTACCTTCGCCCATCGCTGCCGGGATTCACTCGGTTCATATATGCTGATCTCTGCAAAAATTCCACCCCAGATAGCTAAGTTGGTTGAGAACTAGCCTAATTCTGGTTTATGGTAGACATATCTATGGTTAATGGGGTTTGTAAACCAACTCATGAGGGTGGATATACCTACAGTTTATAATAGTTCTTAGGGATTATATAGCGAGAAACATGAATCGGGTGGACCACCTTGCATGGTTGAGCTGTGTATCACATGTTTAGCTAAGTCTGTTCTGGGATATTTCTTGCCTCTCATGTTTTTACTTTTTGTTGATTGATCTGGTGATGAGCTCCATAACCTTGCAACAGAAAATTGACATTTTTTTACACTCTTACAGCAAAAAGTTCGATGGTTTTCCCATTGTTACAGTATGTCTCTATTTTTTTGTATCAATATTACAGTAATCCCATATATTATTGGAATTATCCCATATATTATTGTCAATGTTCCAGTATAGTTCAATTTTCCCATGATTTCCCAACATGTTCCTATGATTTTCTCTTTTTCACAAAGCTCCATTTGCGCCGCAAACTCCGCCAAGTTGCTGGCAATTTCGGACAGCAAATCCAAGCGAAAATGGGGCCTCAGCGGTCTGCGTGAAGTCTATCCACATCAATGGAGCATTTGTTCATGAAAAACCATCGGAAAATCCATATCCATATGCGAAGCCCATGGTGCTGGTATATTTAACATAAAATTTACCATTATTTGAATTATTTACCTTCAGACACAGCCAAATATCTGGAATATCAGTTGTATCATCATTAGATATATCTAAGAATCTAACATCATTGGATACAACCCAAATATCTTAAATGGATTAAATAACCAGGGGCTACTCTTATAGATATGAATACCCAAATGCAACCCATGGTGCTGGTATATTTACCATTATTTACCTACATGACTGGGTGATTTTGGACAAGGGCCAATGTTGGTCAATATTCCAGCACCATGGTTCGCATATGGGATAGGTTTAAAATCTTGGGACATCCACAATCCATGGAGGACCAAATCATCGAAAAAAATCCTCCAGTCGCTATGTTCCATGTGAAAATTAGATGGTGTCATTCAGTTTGAGTTGCTATATATATATATATGTATATATATATGGCACAATATCTCACTAACCTGAAATAAGGCTATTTGGAATGATTCCCCTTACTATCCATTATTCCAGTGAGGTCGCAGTGAGGTCGTTATAATTTGCCCAGATATACATATAATATATATAACTATATATATATAACTATATATATAACTATATATATATAACTATATATATATAACTATATATATATATAACTATATATATATGCATAACACTTGACATGGGACGCCTTAAATGATGCTTCAAAAGACCTCCATGGTTTCAGTTTTAGCAAATACCCAACTACCCTTTTCCAATTGATTAAATATCACAAAAATATCACATGGTTCAAAATTGCCACAACTGGGTCCCAACCCATGTCCAACCACACAAGAACCATCTAACGGTAGTAAAGCAACAGGATGAACCATCCTCAAATTTACCATTTACTGTATATGGGGTGTATAAACCATCAAAATGTGGTATAAGGTGGTATCAATCATCAAACTAACATCACATATGGTGGTATATGCTGCTATATGGCTTTGTCTGTGCAGTCGGATATCTCAGAATCCAATCATTTACCATCATTTTCATTCATTTTCCCTATTCAGATCTGGTTGGTGGTTTCAACCCCTCTGAAAAATATTAATCAATGAAAAGGACTATCCCATATATTCATGGGTCCTATACCCCCCCCCAGACACAACAGACACACCCAATATATTATGGAAAATAAAAGCCATGTTCCGAACCACCAGAGATGCGGCTTTTTAGGGGACCCATCAGACACACCCAATGGGTGCTGCCACCATTCTCCGAGCCGCGGGAGGCCCGGGAATCCCTCGTGCCAGCCTGACCTGGAAGAAAGGCCCTTAGAGCGGCGCCACGGCGCCACAAGCGACGGCGGAAAGGGATGGAAAGGGCAAATCCCGGTGGGGAAATCTGGTCAAATTGCAGGTGCCACTCGTGTTTCTTTCCCATGATAGAACTTGGCGGCTCTTCGATGTTTGAAAGTTAAAGAACGGTGGAGAACTTGTACCACGAAACTCGGGGAGATACCTTGAGAATCCATTCCGAATTTGCTTGTGGTACTACTCTCAAATACCCGCCTTTTTTTATCGAAGCCACCAAAATCCAGAAACCTCGAGGTTTCATGATGAATTTATATATAACCTACATTCACTTTTCGAGGCCAAGAAATGGGTGAATTGGCCAGAGATTGGACCCTAAAACCCTAAACCACAACCTCCCCTGGGCGCGTCTCATTGGTCTCAACTGTCCAATTCTTGGGGCAACAGGCGAAATGTGCCTTTTTGTTTTTTGGAAAGCAAGAACTTGACCCATAATCATAAGCATCATAAGCATTCATATGTCATGTATGTAATCTATATGTTTATATATACTCAATGTATATATATATATATATCACAGAGGGTATTCATAACATAGTTGTTTGAATGAAAACTATGCTGATAGATGATAGATGATACAATTCTGGGCTATGCCACTTTCAAAAGAAAGCCATGGGTCATGCTTAGGTTCAAGCAGCAACCAAACATTCAACTTGGGAAAATAATGATAAACAGTGGAATTGTGATGGACTTTGGGGGTTTCAGATCATGGCTAATCTTCGATAGCCTGCTAAGATTACCACTTGGGCGCGTCTGAATAGGCTACTCCGGAAAACAGCCCCCATTGTTTATCACCATTTTCCCTTAAAAAAACATCGCCCAGAGGATATCCCAATTTTGAAACAGCTCCAATTTTTTGTACCCTCTGGTAGACATTTACATAACTATGGAAAATCACCATTTTCATTGGGTAAATCCACTATAAATCACCATTTTCAATAGCTATGTTAAATTACCAGAGGGTATGTGTTGCTTGGTAGATCCCATATGTCATCGCAAAAATACGCATGAAATCACCCGCTTGCCCGAGCAAACGAGCCAGGCTGCTGATCGAGATCGGGCGGACAGTTGGCTCTCGGTCGACTCCTCCTACCAAGAAGTTCTGAGATCCCGTTCGTTGGAGCTCCGCAAAACCATGGGTTTGGAAATAACCTATTCAAAGAGACTAAATTGATGGGACTCAAAAGGAGAAACCACCTACTAATTATTCCAGAAATCTACATACAGCCTCTTTTTTCAATGGGACTAAATTGATGGAAATTTGGATGATTTTGAGGGTTCTTCAATGTTCTTCATGCTATTTGTCCCGCTGAGCCATCTTCGTGAAGAATTGGTTCCCCAATGAAGAACGACTGTTATCGTTTTTGGGGTGCCTGGCTAAGGTTCCTACTCAACCTGGCTGGAAAATCCAAACTAAATGGATGTTTGCAAAGTTTGCATCTGGGAAAATAATCTATATACTTTGCAAACACCATATCTCAAATACCATACTTTTCCATATGGATTTACCCTAATCTATGTACATATCTATAATTTTGACGATGGAAAACCATGGGAACATCTTGGGAAATCCCCATGGAAATCACCGAATCACCGAAAAACACCGTCTCACGTCCGTCGGCTCCGGAATCTGACAGTTCGGTGACGAGGGGCTAACCTGGAAGGAACAGTACCTACAATGTGGGGCCCCCCAGTTATAAGTACTATAGTTATAAGTACTGGCATATAACCAACTTATAACCATAACTAAACAGTTATAACTATAGTTTGGTTTATAGCTGGTTTATAAACACCATGAATACTATTATAGGTACTATAAACCAAATATGGCATATGGGAATAGTACCTATGTGCTCAATATTACCATAGAAATATAAGTCAATATGCCAATATGGAAATATATGACCTATATGACTTATATTCCAATATGTCAATATGGAATGTTTATTCCTCCAAATATGGCAATAGTAAAGTACCCATAGGATCCATGGTGCTGCTATATATGCATATATATATATGCTAACATTTACCATCAATATACCCCACATGTTAGCATATATACGCCATACATGGATCCTATGGGGTATGGTAATAGTAGGTTCCGACCCATCCTGAAGAATCTGATGGTGATTTCAGGCTTTGCGAAGTGGAAAATCATCATGTTAAAGAGGTGAATCATCATCAAATCATCTATTTCTATGGGCAATTTGCATCAAGTTGCCATAGCTATGCTAAATAATCAAGATAGTAATCAACATTTAGTCATCTCGGCCATTAGGAATCATCATCCCAAATAGCCAGATGTTCCAGTCGGCCCGTTTCGACACGGCGAGTCTTCTGGTGAAAACATTTGAAAACTATCTTTGTCAATGGGGATCATCTCAGATAGGATGATGATGGATGGAACATGATGGAACATTCAAAAAACATCAAAAAAACACCAACCAGTCTTGGACATGAAGCATCGTGAAGCGCAAAAATCGTGTTTTGCTTTGCAGGGGACGTCTATTCAAATCTATCCAATCTTGCCTTTCATGCCTTGCATGGGCTGCTGTCGATGGCGCAAGTGACATGACCTGGTGAAATCCCCACCCCACTGAGACTCCACGCTGCCCGCGTTGCTTCTGTAGATTCCTGGTGACTCACGGGGATTGACGATAAAAGAAAACCAACGCCTGAAGCAAACGCCTAGTTTAGCGGAAGCAAAAAATGAAAAAAACATGAAAAAAACATCTCTCCAAAATTTGGCACCCAATATTTATCTCCAATTCACCATTTTTCACTGGATCATCTTGGGTACAATCGCATACCCCATGTTCCGGACAACCCATGTGCGTTTATGGGTACCAGGGACGCAGAGATATTCGAACACTAGGGAAAAATTTTGCCGGAAAACATCTGACAAAAAGAGGTACCCAAATTCAACTTATGCCGATCTTGGAAGTATGGTCAATTCATTCCCAGAGTGCAATATGTCTGGTGGGAAAAACATCTCCGAGTGAAAGGATCAAGACCCGAGCATTACCAAGGAGTTCACATCAAAATTAGCCTCTGCTAAACATACAAAAAGCTATTGAACATTGCCCATTTATAGTTGATTTACCTATAAAAAATGGTGATTTCAACCATAGTTTTTTGTATGTTTACCAGAGGGTAGGGTCTATGAAAGGCACAACCTGGGGGAAACACAGGGAAGCCTTGACTTTGGGGGTAAAAACAAGCACAATCCCCCGAATCCTAACCTTCATTCAGCAATGAATATATACATAATCTGTATATCATTTTTTTTAAGGGAATATATAACCTCACTTCGTAAACAAGTGGGGTGTAAACAAATGTAAACAATATATATAATATTCCTCCAGTTTATGTGTATATATATATATGTACTCCGAGGTCACGAAGTGAGGTCGTTTTAATTTACCCAGACGGCACCACGGCAGGCGCCTGTCTCTCTGGAATATGGCTCAAACGCCTGGCGTCAAACCGAAATCTGGTGGAACATGGTGGAAGGCCATAATTTCACACGCTATAGGGTAATATCGAGCTCAAGAAAGATGGCGCAAAAATATGGAATTACACCTATATAGTTTGTTAGTTTACTATAGTGTGCAATAGTTTACTAATTGTTTACTAAGTGTTTACTATACTTTACTATATATTTACCCATACCGGCCCATACCCAATATACACTGTAGTTTACGAGGGATTCTAGCCAAACGATGGGGATCTCCAGGCTTTAAATCATGGTGATTTCTAGTTTCCAGGCCTCAAGGATAGGTAAACTCACGTTTAACTATGCAAAATCACCATGTGATTACTTGTTAAAATGTTAGTTTGGGTAAAATCCCATAGTAAAGCCTCATAGACTAGTAAATTACTATCACCATTTGATTACTAGTATCCATAGCTCTGTTAGTTTACTATGTTTACTTGAGGCTTAAACCGCGGGATGGAATGGGGCCCCATATGTTTTCGAGACATGATTGACACCTTTTGCGCACCTTACCGTACTTTGTGCCATTGGAATCTACAGTCTATAGTCACTTTTCAGTTTGGTAAATGGGACCATATAATATCATATAATGCCATGCTGTATACTCACATACCCAAGCTGTTGCCCAAAATCTCTGTTGTCATAGGCTGCAACCCAAATTTCCTGAGTGAAATCCACATCTTTGGCACCTTTTTGTCATAGCTAAATCAAGTTGTTTGTGGATGACATCCACGATGGATTCAATTGATTCAATCCCCGTTCTGAACTGGCTTCTTTTGCCGTTCTGGCCCGAAATACCAGGAAAAAACCAAAACAATATGGAATGATAACCCCATTATAGCGTATATCTATAACTATGTTTATAACTATATATTTAGAACTAGAGATTTTATAACTATGTTTATAACTATTATGTTTATAACTATTTAGAACTATAGTTAAACAACCATAAGTCTGAGATTTTTTCAGCCCTGCCACACCTCGAAGACAGGTTCGAATACCTCCGCGTGATCAAGCGACGGAGCAACACATCCTGCGCGCGTGAAGCGAAGTTTGGACCAGTGGGGGATCCCTAGGGGATTGACAAAAAAGATGTGAAAAAAACATGGGGAAACCCGAGGAAAATGATCTACAAATTCTGGCTTTTCGGTATATCTCCAGGGGAGCTGAATCGGGTGACTCATGTGAATCGGGTGGTATTCCTTTGAATTTATCATTCACAGGATGGTTAAAGCATTGGTGCCAACTAGCTGTGGATGTCAACTCATGATATTAATCAATATGATATTGACTGTGGATATTGACTGATGTAACAAAATTTTAACCGCCAATCTTATGTCAACCCAACGTTATTGAGGATGGCTAGTCGGAACACATAGAAAGAAGCAAATGCATTATATATAATTGGTAAGGTTATCTTCAAATAAATAAGATATAAAAATTGATTTCGGCATGGGGTATCAGTCGGTATCAGGCTCATAATGAATGTGCCATTTGGTGATGATAAGACTTGTACATCCCCAAACGTTTCAGTGAATACCCCCATTATTGGTCAAATCACCACAATGTTCATCTATGTAATATGTCATTATGGCTAATCACGGCTAATCTTGGAGACCAGCAGGAAACCTGAATTTTTAGATGCTCAATGTGGTAAAGCCAATTTCATAAACCATCCCCAAAATCACCATAAATGGTTGGTACATGTTGAATAAACCATCCTGAAATGGTAGATGTATGGCATTGGGTTTTACCACATGAGGGTTTCCATAAATGGGGGTACCCCTAGTTATCATCCATTGCATTTACAGATGGAATTTTCCATGAAATAAACCATCCATTTTTTCATTCAAGTAGGACTTTCCTGGGTAAATTATAATAATTCACTAACCTGAATTAAGGCCATTTGGGGATGATTCCCCTTATTAACCATGATTCCCAGTGAGGTCGCAGTGAGGTCGTTATAATTTGCCCATCCGTTTTGGGTACTCCATGACTATGGAAACCCCAGGAAACCCGATGTCAAAAACCACCGAAGCTGGCGAAGCTGGTGAGACTTGACCGTGACATGGCCATGACGAACAACAATGGCTTCCACAGGACCAGAATCGGGTGAGATCTAATAGACAGTATACACAGTATAATATATATATATATATATATATACTATATGATATATATATATATGTACTATATGATATATATATATATATATTTGTACTATATGATATATATATACACACTATATGATATATATATACACTATATGGTGTATATATATACACACTATACGATATATATATATATATATATATATATATATACAATATGATATACATATATATATATATATACACGTGTATATATATATATATATATATATATATATACGTATATATGTATCATTAAATGTATAGTATGAACCATGATCATATGTGTATAGATATGTGAGAGATATAGCAAAGATGAGTGTTTCTGAAGGGTAATAGCTGCATCCTTGGTTTTGCTTCTTCGCCGGTGAACATGTGATAATCGTCACAGAATTCATGGATTCACCGTACCATGGATTTCACAGTAGGGTGCCCCAAATCAACTGGTTGAGTATCCTGGTTACCATGAAATTGCCAAAAAAGGGCTATCCCGTAATCCCTCAGTTTCACACACACACACATAGAAAAAACATCAGATACTATCAGATACTATCAGATACTCATGTCATCTCATGTATTCGGTCTGGATTTCCTCTGGATTTCCTCTGGATTTCCAGCTACCCGTTGCATCTGTTTTCAGCTCCTGACTGCGCACCAGCATGCCCAGCTCACGCCTCGTTTTGGGATCAACAAGCAGCCGCAACAAAAATCTGGCTGACTTATAGCAATTGACCCACCTGAAATAGCCTGAAACGCCTGGCAAGTTTGAGACAGGTATGGTGACTTCGTGACATCGTGATCAAGCGTTTACATAAAACTAGATTACGGGTGGGTGGGTGGGTGGGGGTGCTGTTAAGGTTCGGTTTCTGTTCTTCTTGGATGAGATGCAACCATATCACACACACAGACACAGACATATACGAACACACAGTGCTGCAACCATATCAAATCCTGTTTGCCAAGACAAGTCTCGACCCGACAGTTGACAGGAAACTCAAATTGCATATGAACAGATATGTTTGGATCTGGTACTGGAAACACTGTAAAGTAGGATCCCCCAAATCTCTTGTTGGAGTTGGGAAAGCTCATGATGTCAATCAACAAAACATAAAAGATTGACTACTGGAAGTGATCTGGAAGTGACTTCAACACAAGTGAGCAAGTGCAAAAAAACATGCTTCAGATGTGTTTGGGCACAAGTTTTCAAAAACCATTTTACCGAACATCGGCGTTTTGTAGGGAAAACAACATCAACTTCATTTTGAGGCGAAACGCCAGTGTTTTTGACGCATTTTAACACTTGGATCGAACATGATTGATGAAGAAAACGCTGTGTTTGAAAGGGAATGGTGTTTTAAGGATCTCAAAACAACCTTTGAAACATTGAAAAGAGCACGGTCGCTCCACAGGTGCCATATAAATCCATATAACCACAGCGCTATGGGTCAATACCCATGGGATTCTCTTGTGAATAATAGCTGGGATCTGTATATGTTCATACAAAATATGGAACAGGTATCAATTATCACAGGTTTTGCCTGGTGCCCATTCTTTTGATGATTAGACCCCCATAAAAATATGGGGATGGGTCAAAACCTATAGTATTACCATGTTTTGGGGGAATAAAAATCCATAAACCAACTTAGGGTACCATCCGGGTACCAGGGTTTTGACTCATAGCCATATATTGCTTTTGGATGCTTTCAGACTCTTGGTCACTGCCGAGGCACACTTCAGTCTGAAGTGGCTCGGCATGTGTCTGTGACCGCAGTTCAGCGATTTGCCCCGCGGCTCGTTGAATGGCCATATACAGCCTCAGGGGAACTCTGGCAACTCGCAAGTGCCTTGGAGACTTGAACCTTTGTCTTATGACTAGTTAAATGTTCAAATCATGATAATCACCAATGTAGCACTGCTCACTTGGTTGTCATCGGGGGCCCGGGGTTTTTAGATGTTTTTAGTCTTTAGTATGGAAAAAAGGGAGATTAGATGAAACGTTAGACGCGGGGTTAGACTAACAAAGGGGAAAACGAATGGCGGGCTTGGTCGAAGAGGGCCTTTGAGGAAGGGTGCAAAACGAATGGAAGGGCTTTGCCGAACCCCGGCGGGCTTTGACGAACTTAGGTTTGGTCCATTTGCATAACTTTCAGAGCCTTCACATACTCCCTTGGTTGCCCTGTGAATTTTACATGATTTTACGACTATATATATATATCCCATATGCTCAATGTATGGTATGTTTATTTACATTTGGGTGTTTCTTCGGGCATACTCAATGTATGGTATATTTACCTACATTTGGGTGTTTCTTGGGGCAAATGTTGGTAAATATTCCATACATGGAGCATATGGGTATATATATATATATATGTTTTGGTTCAGTTTTAAGGACCTATTTTCCATATGTTCCACTGGCCAAAATTTATTTTCCGCTGATCTTGGTGTGCCTGGCTGTTTGCCTCCAGGGGGCTTGCCGCCATCGGTTTCCGCGGCTCCCAAACCGGAAATCTCCTGAAGTCGGCGGAAGGAGAAGGAAAACAACCATGACCTCACCATCCTTGGATTGATTTACAGGAACATGTACAGGAAACCATGATTTTTACTTCATCTGGTTGGTGGTTTCAACCCATCTGAAAAATATTGGTCAGTTGGGATTATTATTCCCAATATATATATATACATATGGAAAAAAATGTTCCAAAACCACCAATCAGTCATTTGTTCCCATAAAAAATCATTAAAGTATAGAGGGTTCCTCTGAATCTTGCCTTAAACCAATCCAAAGCCAATAACACCAATATCACCATCATCATGTCATTGCACCCTAACACATATGCCATAGGCGTTGTTGGATGCGCCCAAGTGCACATTTCCCTTGGATAACAGGAACATCCATGTGCTGATCAAAACAATAGTTTTGTGTTTGTTGAACACGTTGGCTTGGCTTTGACATGTGACGCATTTCAGAAAAGATATGGATACCCTGCAAACAGCTTACAGAAATGTTTAGCATATATGTGTCCCCTCAGCAAAAACAAATCCATTCACCTACCCTTGAGTTTTACCAAACCACAATCGCATCATCCCTGGTCACATCGGGAATCCGTTCTGGCTACAGGGTACCGAAGCCACCCTTGCGACTGAGTAGCCGCCCAAGGGTGGATCCGCAAACGAGCGAAGGCCAATTCACGGAAGAGCCACCAGGAGGAACAACATCGTACCAAAATTCCTGGTTCCAATCCCATATGCTCAATGTATGGTATATTTACCTACAAAACTGGGTGTTTTTTGGGGCAAATGTTGGTAAATCTTCCAGCACCATGGAGCATATGGGAATGATCATTGGCGTAGTAAAAATGGGAAAATCTACGCGAGTATCATGGTTGGGTTCCTCTAGATATGGCACAAGTCTGCCGGACATATTTGTTGATTGCTTTCGTGGAAGAGTTCTAAGCAGAAATTGTGTTTCTAATCAAAATGACCTGTGCTGTATATATTCTGAATTCTTCCAATTCAGGAAAACGCGATCAACCGAAATGTGGAAAACATATCAGACATATCAGACATGGAAGTCATAAATATAGTGCTGATGTCCAGCAGTTTCTGAGGAGTTCTCCTGGCTGGGATCACCCTGATTCCAGATTCCCTGATTCCCGAAATGGATTTCCTAAGCCAAAAAAAAGCTTAAATCCGCGTTTCACAAAAACATCTCCACGTTTCACCTTCTTGACCAAACTTGGTCTTGCAATGATGGCAGTGTTCAGAGCCCTCTAAAAATTCCGTTCTGTTTCTTTAAATTCCACGAATGGATCAACGGATGATGATGATCCCCAAAAAAAATGGATATGATCATCCCCTCTCTATATGTAATTGATTATAATTGACAATATAATTCCCTATAATTGCCATCCCCTATAATTTCCCCCAAATGGCGTATGATATTGTATGACAGTCTAACCCCCTATATATAAAATCATCAACCAAAAGGCTTTTGAACACTATTCAGATGGTACACGTTGACAGATATGTGCAGGATGCTGACTGCTGCCTCCCTATGTTTGGTGGATTGTAAACCCCAACAACTTCGATATTTTCACCATGGTAGAATCCATCCAGAGGGGCCTCACTCTGTATGTTCATTGATATCCATAAAATCCCATCAAATCTCTAACTTTAGTGCTTAACCTTTGGTAAACATACACAAAAACTATGGAAAAAAAACACCATGTTCCATCTATAAATCACCATTTTCCATCTATAAATCACCATTTTCCAACTATAAAATCACCATTTTCCATTAACAGACCAGTTTTTCTTTGTGGTGAAAACTGCAGCAATAACTGCCCTGGATAATTTTTTTCACCAAATCCCATGATTTCTCCCACTCTCTGGTTTTCTAACTCACCGACTCGCCAGAGGACGCAACGGGGCACAGACCTGGCTAAAACCCCGGTGAAAACCCAATAAACCCAATAGCTGGGCTGGATGTCACTCTTCCCACAACGGAAGTTCATAGGTTTTGACCCATCCCCATACCCATAGGATCCATGGTGCTGGTTTATTGATGGTAAATGTTACCATATATAGCAGCACCATGGATCCTATGGGATATAAATAACTGGGGTATATTCATGTATATTCCATATACAACTTCTATGACTGGATTATGCTCAATCATTTCCTCCCGCTCATATTAAACACCCTCAATAAACCATCGTCGAATCGTGGATGTAGCGTATGAAAAGACATATTCGGGACTACAGAATGGGGGTGCTTTGTATTAGGGGAAGGGACCAATCATAAAACAAAAAGGTTTATACTTGATGGGGGTTATAAACTAGTCCATAATTGGTAGGAATATACCAGTATGGTGGTTCACCCTGTGGTAATCTAAGAGATTAGCCATGGATATCCATAGAAAGGATAGGTACATCGTTCACAAATGGGCAATGGTTGATAGCAAACTCTTAAATTACCGGAGGCCTTCAGAATCCATCAAACAGAAGGTGGTCAAAATGGGTAATTATTATACCAACAATTGGGTGTGTATATATATATATACATATATATATATGGAGGTTTCCTAAAATAGGGGTACCCCTAGTTATCATCCATTTGTTCATAGGATTTTTCCATGAAATAAACCATCCAGCTATTGGGGTACCCCCATTTCAGGAAACCATCATAATTGGAATTCCCGTTGTCCTAAATGACCAGAATAAATTTGGATGACTCTGAAAGAGCAAGTGACGCAGCACGAAAAGACCAAGGGACACCACAAATTTTATAGCCATTGTTTGGTGTCAATACCCTCTGGTAAAGTAATATAGCTATAGAAAATCACCAGTTTTAATGGGTAAATCAACTCTAAATGGCAATTTTCAATAGCTACGTTAAATTACCAGACGGTATGTCTTACCCATTTGGTCCTCTAATTTTGATGAATAGCTAAACCAATGTGGTGTATACATGCTCAAATACCCAGTCCGATAGTCATTTCTTAAGTATATAGAAAAACCTCCATTTTTTTGGTCCCAATTTCTACCCATAAATGGTACACGTCGAGATATTCACTTGGATAATGCCATTGGTCTTCAGCTGTGGTCTTCAGCTCTTAGGTGTGATTACTTGAAAGGTGGAATCTTCCAGAAAAGGTGGGATCAACATATCTAATGATTGTTTGAAGCTAAACCAAGCACCAAAATTTGAGTTTCAGCCATTGAATTTCAGATCTCTACATGTTATGCCAACAAAAAAACACATCTGTTTGGTGGTTAAGCAACCCATCCGAATGTGAACGTCAATTGGCATCATCCCCTGAATTATTTGTGCGGATGGGCCATCAACAACACAAGCGACGCCAATCATGGCAGATTGATTGTTTGACCACCATGTTTTCTTGTTGTATGTGAGGATGGGTCAAGTCGCCTGTATTCAATCACATCCGGCTAAATCATAGCGGCCAACTTAAAATAAGGAAATGTTCAAGGCATTGTCTCATGATTATACCAAATTGTAACTTCTTCCAGCGATAGAAAATTACCATTGTGCAAATGATTTATAAACTATGATTTGCCATGATTTGCGTATGACTTCCATGGTCATTTCGGCTAAACCATGTAGTGTGGTAAAGCCAATAATTAATCCATCCTATTAACCAACAATTTGGGATTTTAAATCATCCCATTGCTCATGCAATACCACATTACGCGGTGTTACCAACAAATCTTAAGAACCAGTCATACAAGTGCTATATCCGTAAACAATCTCTATTTTATTATGGCATTTGGTTTACCACATTATGAGATGTTGCCAACAAATCTTAAGGATGGAAAAGCCGCATCATGATATACCAGTGACCCTCTGGTAAACTAACGGTTTGCTATGGAAAAGCCACCATCTCTAAGGGGTATATCAACTATTTCTATGGTCCATTTTCAATAGCTACGTTAAATTACCAGAGGGTAAATCCCATTAGAATCCCATCTTTAGATCCCATTAAAGTCCATTTTCCTATAAAAGTCCATTAGATATACCATTTATAGATTGTTTTCTCACGTATTTTCCAGTTATAAACCTCCATTTATTGGTTAGTTGCCTAAAAATGTCACGTCAATATTCAATAATAATCCCACTATTATACTATGCATCCCCCATGAATATCATAGTACAGTATATATCCAATAATTATTCATTATTAACGCATATCATCACATTAACATCCTATATCCATACATAATAGCACTGGAATATTCATACATACTATATATTACTATATATATATATATCCTACTATTTGATCCCATATTCATGCACATTCTACACACTGTATATTGCTGTTCAATCATCCTTACACTCTGGTAAAACTAACATAGCTATGGAAAATCACCAAAATCCAGTATTAATGGTCATTTTCAATAGCTATGTTAAATTACCAGAGGGTAAGAATTTTCCCACAGTTTTTAAAGTGGCTTTCGTTGAAAACGCCTCAGTCTCCAGCGCTGTCTCCAGAGATCCAAATTGCGCTTGCTGCAACTTTGTCAAGAGGCCTCGTTCACACGGCCGCGTTAAGTGATACATATATAATCATATATATATGTATATATCATCAAATATTTAATTGGGAAATAACGATTGGGGAAATAACGATGATACATATATATATATATAATGATGATATTTCTGTGTTAGACGTGTGTTAAGTGACAAAGTGGTCCATGACCTAACCTGGCAGTTCTATGGTGATAAGTATGTTTCAAAAAAAACATATGTTTTTGTTGTTGGGAGATAGTAAGTTAATCATAAAGATAGATGTTTTTTTGTTGGGAGATTATCAGACCCCTTGTTTCTGTCAGTGTTGCACCGAGTCAAACCCCTTGTTTTCCTGTGGGAAATGGTCATGGGAAAGGGCTCCATGTTCGAAAGGGGTGCTTGTTGTGCCTGATCAAGTCAAACTCAAAATATCATATAAGTATATATAATGTATTATATTATATATATAGTATATATATATATAGTACATATATATATATAACTGTTGGTGTTTGGTCATTGTTGGCAGTCAACGAAGCCAGAATGCTGTCGTTGCTCAAGTTCGATCGTTCTATCCTCGTGGCGATTTTGAGGGATCCCAGGCAACAGATCACAGATCATTGAGGGGCTAGAACATATACTGTAGATATACTGTAGATATATATATATAATGATATATATATATATATCATAAATTCATCATAATATAATTCATCATAATATAATTCATCATAATATAATTCATCATAATATAATTCATCATAATATAATTCATCATAATCTAATTCATCATAATCATATATGATAGATATACCATAAGTATACTAATCTGGTTGGTAGTATACCTATCCCTCTGAAACATATGACTTCGTCAGTTGGGATGAAAGTCAATTCCCAACTGAATGGAACAATAAAATTCATGTTCCAAACCACCAACCAGATAGCAATAAACACTTCTTATTAGCATCACCATTGTGAATATCATATTACTATTAGCATATAGAGACATACATCATTATGATGGCTAGTATTAGATACGAGTATGTATATATACATACATACATATATTATCAATATCGATGTTATGACTAGTATTTCCATATATTACTATATATTGTTATTATCATTATATCATTGTATAGTCACAGTGTTATCATCATATATCATCATTATGATTAGTACTACTATCATCACACAATTTATTGTCATTGTATAAGTTATTCGTACTATTAATCTATATATTATTCTTATTACTAGAAGTACCATCAATTATATTATATTATTGTTATTATGATTATCATTATTACTGTTGTTATCAAATTATGATTTTGTTTGTGATTATTATTGTTGTTACTATCAAATTAATTTTATAGGTAGGTATATAATGGTAGGTGTATATTATAATTATTATAATACCTATCATTACCTAGCAATATTTGAAATTCCTATTTCTATGCAATATGTACATCATATGATGTTGAACAAGTTGACTGCCCGTTCAGCCGGGCCACTGACCAAATCTTGCGGCTGCCCCAATAGGAAGCGACTGCCCGTCCAGCCGTGCTCCTTTAGGGCGCGTCGAACCTGAAGGATTTGATGGAAATCGGGTGGATTTAACCAGAAACAATAGCGATTTTCCATGGGATTTGATGGTTTTAATAAGATTTAATCACATTGAAATCCCATGAAAAATATTGAAATCCATTGAAATCCCATTCATAACTCATTCGCCCCTATTTATTGGTGCAAAAGATTTGGGATTTAATGACATTCAAGTGGATTTCCCAGGAACTTGTTGCTTTTGCACCAATTTTTTATAGGGGTTAAAGAGTAGGGAGCCAGTGCAGACTGGCTCAATCGCCAACGATCAGGGATGTGAACTACAGTAGCTACGAACTTAATCCATGGCCTAATTGGGAGAAACATTCCGTACTGTAGCTGGGCCGAGTTTGTATTCATATCTAGATACCACTAGCCCATGTATACCTCCTGGATACCTCCCGGTAATTTCAGATAGCCTAATATTTTTTTTCGCAATTTTCAGGTTTGATTTGCCATGATGTACCTACTATAATATAAACATGTGCCATGATTTGAGCATGTTTAATGATTTGCCATATTTACATCTGCTTGGTGGTTTCAACCCCTCTGAAAAATATTAGTCAGTTGGGATGATTGTTCCCATATATTATGGACAATAATCATGTTTGAAACCACCAACCAGTATATTTGTATATTATACACATGGCCACTTTCCATGGCCAGGTGTTGAGATTACCATCTAAATCCGAGAGGCAGTGCGGGACAGATGCGCCGCCGATTCCAAATCTTGGTGAACTTTGGACTTTGACAAAGCCCCTTGACCGGTCCTCAGCCATTTTGAAATTCACAGAAACAGAGTCAACGGGGCGAAATGCGCCATGGTATACCCCAAAAACTGATTAGAAACTTTTGGTAAAATGATGATTCAACGGAGGATTTAGGGCACCTTTCTTCTCACAAAGCCTTAAATGCTTAGAATATGATGGTTGAATGAACGTAGAAACTTGTTTTCCTGTCAACTATCTTCGTCTACAAACCTAGCGATACGACTGTAGCGGAGCGATAAACGAGAAGAGGAATGACCGGTTTACTTGAGGAAGCTAAACAAATGGCTTGACCCACACCTAGGCCGAAAATCCAGAGTTCAAATTGTGCTGATTGGCCGGGGAAAAGAAGATGAACGCATATGTAATGTTGGTAAAGCAAAAAATAAACAACGATTTTGTTGGTTTATAACTCCCATGGGTAAGTTTGGCGTTGCTTTTCTATTGCTTTACCAACATTAGATATGTAAAATGAAGTTCCAATTCTGAAATCAGCAACAAGGCAAGGGCCACGTGTTAAGCCACCAAACAGACTGAGTCCTGGAGGTGATTCAGGTAACAAGTTAAAAGGTACCCGGCCTGGTAAACGTTTATAGACATTGTTACATAGCTATGAAAAATCACCATGTCTCATAGGTCAATCAACTATTTCTATGGCCAGTTTACCATGTGTTAAATGAACAACTAGCTGGCGCTTCCTGCAAGGTGCAAAGTGGCACCCCCAAGTATATGTTGGGAAAAATAACCCCCATGACAAAAAATATCCTAGACAGTCTAGCAAGTTAGCTACCATTTGGTAGCCCCGCATTGTATAGATCTTCATAAATATGACCCTCTGGTAAACTAACATAGCTATTGAAAATTGCCATAGAAATAGTGGATTTACCCATGAAAATAGCATGGTAATTTTCCATAGTTACGTAAACGTTTACCAGGCCGGGTAAATATCCATTCAGTTCATATCCCAAATCTAAATCCGAGAGATTCACCAAATCCCAGGAGTATCCCGGCTCGCTTGCCGAGCCGTCAAGAAGCAGCTGACGCAAGAGATTCTGCGCACGGTTCACCTGCCTCAAAGGCGATCGGCGATCGACAAAGGGGCCACTGGGCCCCTTGGCCAAAGCAACCTCTGCGCTTTTTTTTCACCGTAGGTATGGACTCCATGCCCAATTTTTAGATGATTTACGATGATTTACCATTCTTTGCAAGAGTGATTTCCAGAGCAACGTTAAATCACCAGAGGGTCTATTAGATAAGTAGGAAATCTGAAAGATGATGAAAACATGTTTAAACATATGTATATAATATTATATAATTATATATATATACATTTATCATATATGCAATGGGACAAAGTGTGCGTGTGTTCCTTTTAAAATATATGAATATCTCACAAATGGTAATCATACATGGTTCACATAATTGAAACTGTGTTGATCAGGGTGGCCATTGACCAGGCCATTGGTCAAAGTATGCCACTCTCTGCAACACTTCGAAGATTTTCATGGCCCATCATCCCATCCGTCTTCCGTGGTATTTTTTTTGCCAAAGAAACTCCAACTCCAGTGCTCGAACACACTCCGCAGCTGCCAGCAGCAGCCAAAAAGCATAGGAGATCAAAAATGTCCATGCAATGATCACCTCGGCCAGTGATCCGGCGCAAATCCTCTGACCGATTTAGGTCGGAGTTCGGTAGAACATCGCCCATTAATTTTTGTGGTCCCAAATCCAAAACTAAAGCGGGGTTGAGTAATTGGCATGTAACTGATGTTCAGGGGAACACATGATGTTTCCTCTACGGAACATCTCCTAAATTCAGGCGATTAAACTTCCATTGAACTATCGTGTGACGTTTTGCAACCCCAAACAAATTGAGAACCCGGTCGCCCGGTGCCAGAAATGAGCGCAAAATCTCCCCGCGAAGGAGAAGTTCAGAGAATTCTAAACTGGTTGGTGGTTTTTCGCCTACCCCTCTGAAAAATATGAGTTCGTCAGTTGTGTCAGTTGGGATGATGACATTCCCAACTGTTTCTGGAAAGTCATTCAAAATTCCATGGTTCCAGTCACCACCAACCAGTAAATAATTCTAACATCAAGGCGCAACGCCACCTAGGAGTTGTGCTAGAAGCTGTTTTCCAACATGATGTTCTTCTCCTCGCTGCCATGTTTGCCGAGGGGGGAAGTGAGGGCCCTGATGGGACTGTAAGGTGAGTCATGGAAAATCCAGAGGAATCTCTCTGGGGAGATCTTAAAATATATAGATTGTACAAAAATGATCAAACAATCTATATTAATATTAGATCATTTACATTAATATTAATATTGATATAACTTGTTTAATGATCAAACATGTAAAACAAACTTGAAAAAATAATTCGCATACAATGAAAGGTTTGCCAATGCCATAAACAATAGCTAAAGTGCGCCGTATTACTGTAGATTCTGCCGAGTAAGCAAACATGTATTGGATGATTCCCAATAAAAACCTAACCATCGAAAAGTGCGGCAAAAAAAACGTGGCAAGTTGGTGTTTGATTGCCAGAAGGTAAGTTCCGGGCTTCGAAAAAAATAGGTGCGCCGTTGTCTAGTTTCAAAAAAACGCCGCCATCAACCAACCATCCACACAGACACATCATCTCCAAATTCCGGCGGCTAAATGCGGCTAACGCAATTGTTAGTTTGCTATGGAAAATCACCATGTTTATAACGTTTCAATGAACTGAATGTTCACCCCCAGCTCTGTGAGTTTACCAAGTCTCCAATCTTGGTTCCATCCCATGGCTGAAGCGTTTTCAGAATATCAAGGCATCACAGATCATTGAGGGGCTAGAACATATACTGTAGATATACAATGATATATATATAAAATGATATATATATATATATATATATAGATATCATAAATTCATCATAATATAATTTATCATAATTTAATTCATCATAATATAATTCATCATAATTTAAATCATCATAATATAATTCAGCATAATCATATATAATAGATATACCATAAGTATACTAATCTGGTTGGTGGTATACCTATCCCTCTGAAACATATGACTTCGGCAGTTGGGATGAAAGTCAATTCCAAACTGAATGGAACGTACTAAAATTCATGTTCCAAACCACCAACCAGATAGTAATAAACACTTCTTATTAGCATCACCATTGTGAATATCATATTGTAATTAGCATATAGAGACATATATCATCATTATGACTAGTATTCTATACGAGTATATATATATATATATATCAATATCAATATCCATGTTATGACTCCTATACACTGTATATATATATAATGATATATAATGATATATAATGATACATGTATATATATATCATAAATTCATCATTAAAAACTATCTGAGTTCCCATAAATTGGTGCAAGAAAAAAAACACTCAAAATCCCATCTGGGCCCAAAATCATCATCCAAGGCTCTGCAGAACATAGACTGAGCCTGGGCTGAAAGCCCCATGTGCCCAGGAAAGGCTGCGAACTGGAGGTTAAACCTGATACCCTCTGGTAATTTAACAGTTTGCTATTGAAAATGGTGATTTATAGTGGATTTTCCCATTGAAAATGGTGATTTTCCATAGTTATGTTAGTTTACCAGAGGGTATGTGCTAGATACATCTAGATACACTATGCATGTGGTAGATATAACATCATCTGGTTGGTGGTGCAATAACCATCTTGAAACATATGAAAGTCAATGGGAAGGATGACATCCCATATATTGTGGAAGATAGGAAATGTTCCAAACCACCAACCAGGTATTCTATAGGATTTTAGACACACGATGGATGATAAAAGCAACTTACAACTGCCACCACTTTGTACTTGTAGATATTGTTTAATCCATCTCTACAGTTTTGAGGAAGGTCGGTAAATTAGTGCCATACTAATGGAGGTGTTTTTTGCGCCAAAATGTACATAAATTCGGGTATACATGGGCTCTTAACCATATATATATACACATACATCAGAGTGCATTACATTGCAGCGCATGGAAATACATCAAATTTATTACATTGCAATTACATTATATACACTGAAGCACGTATCTGATCAAGAGCTTCATGTAGAATTTGCGAAGTTTTATGACCTGTACAAAGGAGTGCAGACCTGTAGGGTTTTGGGGTGGTAGGGCGGACATAAATCTGTATGTTTGAAAACCAACCAATGTGAAACTCGTAACCAGACTACAGGCGCGAATATACATATAATTGGATACAAATATATATATATATACATATCAATATATTATAAATATATATATATATATTGTATTATAAATATATATATATATATAATATATGCATAGATGGAGTCATTCCGGAGGACATAGGTAGAGTCATTCTCGATTCCAAACCTGGACACCCGCGCCTCACTGAGACCCTTCTCCCGTAGGGCCTCAGATTTCGAAGGCAGCGCCAGCCGCTGTTTGTTCATGGAAGCCGTGGGGAAAATCCGATTTTCAGATACCCGGCCTGGTAAACAAACAACAGTTTGCTATTGAAAATGGCTATTTATAGTTGATTTACCCATTAAAAAAAAAGTGATTTTCCATCGTTTTTTGTATGTTTACCAGAGGGTATCTCAATTTGGTTTGAACAAAATACGTTCTAAAGATGAACTGTTAAACACTGATGTCATGAGTTTGAAGAATTTGGGGTCAGTTTCGAACCAAAGGGGCATTCAGTTGGGGGTCACGGATCTTGCAAAACACTTTTCAAAAACTATTAATTAGTCGTGGTGGTCGGGAATGTTAGATTACCAAGTTCTCTCGTTCAGAGCTGATATATATATATATATAGGGTCCAGTGACATGAGTACTTTGTGGAAAATGTGACTTTTTTTTTGTGCCACACCACCCCTAGGTTTGAACGGATGACATGTTTTTCGGTCTGTAGGGGGGGTACGTTTTCTCATTCCACATGTCATCAGCCCCTAATATATATATATCAAACATAGTTGTTCACTACATTGAATTTGTGACTTGATGAAACCAAAATACACTATACTCCATGAACAGGAAATGACGTCCTGCAGAAATGCCCGATAGACGAGTATGTTCAATCCATCCCAAAGACTATCGGTCAACGGGGACTCATCATCGCATGTCTGAAGAAAAATAATACATTTTGTAAGTAACTACATCTCTATGTATGTACATGTATGTACATGTATGTACACATGGATACATTTATGGATACGTGCAGAAACAATACATAAATAAACATAGAGCTATGTGTACATAGACATCAAACAAATATATTGAGGAATCGAAGCAGCTAGAACAATATTATATATATAAATGTACATACTATTCAAACCTATTTTACATATACATAATCATCCTATATATTCACATAATTATATATAATATCATATATAATATTTTATATAGTTCATCAACTTATATCACTTGAGCATTAACTATCATAACTATTATATCTAACTATTTATCATAACCATTATATATATATATATGGGTGAACTATAATATTTCACTTTCCTCTTTGAGGGTGATTCCTCTTATTAATCATGATACAGTGAGGGAGAACAGTGAGGTCGTTATAATTTACCCAGATATATCATGGTTCCCATATATATATACAGATTATATAACCATCTACGATAATCCGGTGTTCCCTAAATGAGTTTTAGTACCCCAAAA
>Ga0126342_10001448_pt1 | contig 33439 bp, 34 predicted proteins | sample Cyp1metagenome_FD_92528 | JGI IMG/M metagenome (GOLD analysis project Ga0126342, IMG submission 92528) | Coral microbial communities from Lord Howe Island, Old Settlement Bay, Australia - Cyphastrea 1 metagenome | ecosystem: Host-associated > Invertebrates > Cnidaria > Coral ...
CATAACTATGGAAAGATCCACCATTTTGAATGGGAAAATCCACTATTTCTATGGTCATTTTCAATAGCTATGTAACAAATTACCAGAGGGTAACTATATTCTATAGTTGGTGGTTGACCTACCCCTCTGAAAAATCATGGGTTACTAATGGTTAATAGTGGTTAATAGTGGTTAATGATGGTTAATCATTGGTGAATTATGGACTGGTTGGTGGTTGACCTACCCCTCTCAAAAATATGAAAGTCATTGAAAGTCAATGGGAAGGATTATCCCATGTATGATGGAAAATAAAGAATGTTTGAAACCACCAACCAGGATTGATATGATGGGGATATAATGGGGACTTCGAATAGGGGGTTTCTTAAAATGGGGGACCCCCAAATCATCAAAAATTGATAATGTTTGCACGCAAAACCTGTCGTTTTGAAGTCCAGCAATTTCAAGAGACGCCCCTTGCTAACTCCCCTCTGACGCCCCACTGCTTCCATCCTGAGGTCTTGAGGTGATGAAATCACTCTAAATCAATGAACAAAATTCGTCTATTCAGTCTATTCACATCTATTTACCGAAAGCAGAAGTAAAATGTTCCCAGATGCGTAATAGATGGTACCTGATTACCATCCATAATATGCTACCATCCAAAATAGTCTATATATATATATAAATTATATATATATAAATTATATATATATACAGTATATTCTGGGCAAATTACAACTAAATTCGCCTGAAACTTACGGCCATGAGATGATTCCCCTGGGCTCCTTGCCTGGAGAGCCTCCCAAACCTCAATTGTTTTGTCGCGCTGCCGCGTCCGCCGTTCCCAGTTGATCCCAGTTGATCCGATTCCAACTCGCCATGGACGAGGACAACTGAGTCCCATGGTGTCCTTTTTGGGCCCCCACGACCCAGATATCCACCGGGCGCCTCAGGCCAGGGCAACGGGACATGGTGAAGTCCCCAAAGATCATCAACGAATTCTCGATTTTGGCATGTGAAACCTGTATAAAAATAGAGCAAATAGATATGGGGATGGGTCAAAACCCTATCCCCCTGTAGTTCACATCAAAATAGCTGGGATTTATGGATGTGAATAACCCCCTAAAAATGGTATCTATATGTATCTATAGGTATTGATCCATAGCCATATAGGTGTACATTTACAAAACGTTGTTGACTGTTGAAAGTAATTAGTGACAAACAGCCCAAACGGGTGTGTCATTGCCACTTCATGGCTCAACTGAAAAACAAACATTTCAAAACAAGAACGCTGTCCCGTTTTTTTTCACAACCAATAAAAACACGGCGAGCCTATCCAAAGTTTGTCCAGGTCTTCATAGCTGGCCCTTCGGAAACCTCTGAGGTTCCCTGCATCTTCTTCGTTCACGAAGGGATGCTGCAAAGCCTGGCATCCAGGACTAGGATTTTCCATGAGCATCCAGCGAAATTTGGGGTACCCCCATGACTTTGGAAACCCCATATATATGTGTGTGTGTGTGTCATATATATATATATCATTGGATATAAACATCGCCTCTGTAATTTGTTTGGATGAAAACTACAAACAAAACTAGCTGCCAAAATGGGAGATGTTTTTTCGGTCCCGCAGTTAAGGTCGAAGCTTCAGGAAAGTTCCGTCAGAAGTTCTCAAACACTCAGATCCCACCAAAAAGGGGGGAACACTTGAACCATAAGATCTGGTAAATTGACATAGACCCTGGCAGTTGTCGGGGTTGGAAGACTAGTTTCCATGCAACATTGGTAATTTTCAGGGTCTATGTTAATTTACCAGGGGGTACTATTTTTTGAGCAGCCCGTGTTTTGTTTTCAGCTGCAAGATCAGAAATATCAAAGACGATGGATGAATTTCTGTTGAATTCACAGTAAAGAGCACCACCCTGGAAGCCGGTCACAGGTGAGCAAAAAAGGAATCATGAAACTGCAGTTTTCAGATGGCCCTCGGAAAACCTAAGCTCTTCAAATGACCTCGAAACTCGTCGAAAATGGCTATCAACTGCATGTCCATTTGCAATGTACCGTTCATTGATGAAATATATCCGCTAATCACGCTAATCATTGCAGTTCGCAGAGTTTATGTCCATAGTCCATACATGTCCATAGGATCTTTGCTTGACAACCACCATTCGCAAGCATTTTCCTCTCATAAAATCCCCATCCCCATCCTGTCAGGAACTCCCCATCCCATCACATAGCCCATGGCCAAATGGCGGCGCCTGCTTGGCCGTCCATCTCATGTTGGGATCCATCTGGAAAAGACCTGTCAGGAACTGCAGGAAGCAGTTGCGATTGGCCTGGCGCCGGGAGGCCGGTTGAGTCAGTCAACTTCGCAACAAAAACCGGAAAATCACAGAGAAATGTGTGGCAAAAGTTGTGGTTTCCTTAGTTTTCTTTGGCGGGAGAATGGAGACAATAAACCTATCTATATGTATATATAATAATATACATTAGTAGAATATGATATGATTTTAATTGAAATTTATTTAATATAATTTAATATAATACAATATAATTTAATATAATATAAAAATTTAATATATTGTAATATATTGTAATATAGTGTCATATAATATAAGATAATATTACTGTAGTAATATAATATTATATTTGTAATATAACATAATATAATAGAAAAGAATATAATATGTACAATAATGTAATATAAAAAATATAATAGCATATTATATTATATAAAGTGATATAGTATTGTATTTTATTTCATATTATGATATTAAATTTTATTGTATTATATTGTAGTATATTATATTATATTATACATATATTGTATCATATTAGACATATATTATATTTTATATACGTTATTATATATATATTATGTTGTATATATTACATTACATATATATACACGTATATTATTATATGTATATATATATATATATGTGTGTGATTATATTATATTATATGTGTGATTATATTATATTATATTATATTATATTAAAATATAATATAATATGTTTGTGGTATTTTTGATCCCCTGCCAACACTAAAGCTTTTGGAGACGTGGTTTGGTGCTTCCCCTGTTTTTTGAGCAAATAAATTTGAAAATCCAGGCGTATCCATCCAGAGGCAAATTTGGCATTTGGGGCTCATGGTCAACAATCTAGTCTTGAAATGAACTATTTTGAAGGAAAAACTACACAGAAAAGAAACAATTCCTTTGGTCCATGAAATCGATATTCCCTCGGTGACCCCTCCATGTCCTTTCCGGATGTGGCAGGATATGTCACTATCCACTAGCTATAAAAAAAATCGACCGCACGTGGTAACCCAAACGAAGATCACACTAAAACTGCCTCAAAAATTGGGATATCCTAAAAAAGGTCAAACAGCCATGAGCATTTCAGATGCTCAACAAAAGTCAGTCGTGTTGGCATCCCCATCGCAAAGTGGCAACTCTGAAAGATGAGCCATCAAGAATACCCCCTATCGGACCCTATCGCATGCCATTATACTCAATGCCGGCAAAGGTCCCCCAACGTTGCAGTCAACAGTCATTCCCCCATGGAACTACGCCCCCCAACTGCCAGGAAAAGTCACCCCAACTTCTTCGCCCATTGTAAACGCAACACTAAAATGAAAAAGTACAAAAAAATTATCATCCCTTTGAACCGTAGGTCTCCCTACTATGGGTCCTATGGGTTAAGTTAAGTCCCTCTATTAACCAACCAGGGCATTTTTTATGGCCAATATATGGTTATGGGTCACGACACAACACGACCAACCAACCAACCAACCAACCCAACCCAACCCAACCCAACCAACCCAACCAACCAACCCAACCACCCAACCCAAAAACCACAGTTTCATCACCTTTGGTACACCAACAAAATATCAACCATCTCAATTGTGGGTACCAAAAACACCAACAGACCCATAGTATCCCATATGTTGTGGTATCCCAGCAGTCCATAGCAAAATTTTGCGGATTTTTTTCTCCAGCCTCAGGCACATCTTTCACGATGTCCTCAACTGACCTCGGGGGGATTGCTCAGCCCAAGGCTGGCTGAGTACCGGAAGGATTTTTCGCTTGGCGATGAATTTTTGTCAATCGGCAGCATCCAACGAACAATTACCCGGCCTGGTAAACATACAAAAAGCTATTGAAAATGGCCATTTAGTTCGTTGATTGACCCATTAAAAATGGTGGATCTTTCCATAGTTTTCTTAATTTACCAGAGGGTACATCGTTGAAGCGCTTTGGCTACTTTGATCGGTCCAAAACTACAGACGCCCTTTGACAAGAACCTGAAACTGACGCCCCTGAGACTTTGGCCTGACACAATCAAATATCAGATGGATCATCACCCCTATATGGAAAATCAATGAAAATGAAAATCATCTACCGTTTGGTTATTTAACATAGCCATGGAAAATGGCCCATTATAGATGGTTTACCTGGGTTTACCCATTTAAAATGGTGATTTTCCATGGCTATGTTAAATAACCAGAGGGTAGTTAGCCCAGGCCCAACTATGAACTGAGATCCCTAAGGTCTGGAGGGCACCCAATTCTCAAGACGGCTGGGGTCCTCTCATGTGCCGAGGCACGTAAAATTCCAGCTGCGCTTGCTACGAACCTGGTTTCGAGTTGCGAGTGAATTTCGGGCACTGGCTGCTGGCTGGCTTCGAATCAAACCAGCGGCCAGAGGATTGGAGGTGCCATGCCATACATTTCCCAATGGAATCATTTCCCAATGTTCTGGTGTAAGAGAAGGGGCACCTGCGTTTCCAAATTTCATCACAAAGCGAAAAGCGAAAAGCGTTAAAAGCGAACTGGCTGGGGATCCACCGAAATCGAAATCCATCCGAAAAATGTCCAGCCCATCCCACTGTGCTCAGAAACTGCTTTCTTGTTGAAGTCATGCTCGTACTCCTCTCCTGGAATCCCAGGTCCCAAATTTCGGCCCTGCTGCTGTGTGTGTGGTTATATCTCCAAGCCCATGAGGTTCTAAATGATTAAACTAAGTTGTAGTGTATGTGATATATCAGATCACTGTATTACTGTATATCATATCCTATTATATATAATATAATATGTCATTTTAAATCAGATCAGATCATATCATGTCATATCATGTTATATTACAGTACCTTAGGTCATATCATATTGTATTGTGTATGTCTTAGATACATAGAACCATGTGCCCATTCTGGCCGTGCCTGTTTTCAAGCGCCAGCAGCTCTTCTTTCCCGAAATCTCCTGTTTGGTCTGGGTCAAAGTTGCCCTGGTTTCACGAGACTTCAACTTGGGGCCATGTACCATATTATACCATGTTACAGATTACCTTCCGGTAAATGGGGCATATCATGGGATATTCATGGGATTAGAATGGGATATATCAGGGGATCGACCACCATCTATGGTGATACATTGATGATGATTTTTGATGGGATTTTTAACCAACCAACAATATGATAGATGAGTTACCCTCCGGTAATCAAATGTGGCCCAAATGGTATTTTGTTTCTGGTCGTTTCTTCACAATCACGAAAGGTTTGCCCATTGACATGCTGTGACTTCATCCGTTGAATCTGTTGAGTGGTGGGAAATGTCCTGAGTCAGATGATTCTTCCATATGACTATGGGTCAAAATGAGGTACCCCAAAATTATGGATGGTTAATACTAAACTAGACATTCACATCTGTGGTTCCTGTGGTTCCCTAGGTCTTCCATTTTGACCCACATCCATTCCATATGATTCCCATCAATTCATGAGCGTCGCTGTGATTCCCAGGCCTTGAAGGATGAACCTGACCAGGTTCAGTGATTTTTTGGATGCCGGAAACACCGCTGTTGACCATGATCTTTCTGCAGGGTTCCTGTTTTTATCTTCCCATCACAAGCAGTTCTGAGATTCAAAAAGTGAGCCAAAAAGTCATCACTTCCGGATGCGCCACAATTCAACTGAAGCTATCGCTTACTATGACAATGGATAACTGGGGACTGGGCACTGGGCACCATGTTAACCCGCGTTCAAAATACGACCGGGATAACAAAGAGATCCCGCCTTCTGCTGCCTCTGTGGTCTCAGTTGCCTGCCCAAGTTGGAACTTGGCAGCCAACGAGATAGATACCCTCTGGTAAACTAACCTAACTATGGAAAATCACCATTTTTTATGGGAAAATCCACTATAAATGGCCATTTTCAATAGCTACGTTAAATTACCAGAGGGTATGACATTGGTTTATATTGCTGTATCTTGCTTTATATCATAAATGCTATGTTGGTTTTAATCCCATGATATGATATTGGTGCATATTGATTTATATATGGGGATGGGTCAAAACCCTGGTACCTAGTGAACCCCAAAATAGGTGGTAAATGGATGTTCATCCCACTAAAAATGTATCTATAGGTATTGACCCATACCCATATGTTGTACATTAAATGGTATGTTGGTTTATATTGGCTTCCGAATCATGTGTGGTCATCAGCATCATCCGCAAACTTGATCCACTTGACATTACTTGGGATGATCTATGAATCTATGGCCCCCCCATACATTGATGTTTTGAGGTTTTTGTATCGGGGATTGCACATCAAACAGGGGTGGACCCCTGAAGTTCCATGGATTTTTTGAATCCTCATATTTCTTTTGGGTGCATACAAGCAACATCAACCAGGAAATTGCTTCATCAACCTCCCCATGTTCTTCGTAAAATATCCCATTTTTGGTCACAGTCCTCTCCCCATTTTTTGGAGCTAAAATCTTCCGCATCAGATTCTTGGATCCTCCAGCATGGTGATCCCCCATCAGGTCACAGGCTTTTTGAACATCAATTGGGGCCTACACTACCAATCTATGAATCAATTGGGCTTACACTACCTGTTATTTTATGAATACATGAATTGGGGATGGGTTTCTTTTACCCATTGGAGTATATTCATATTATTAATGACCCATCAATGGTAGGAGTATACCAATCTATCCGTGGGGATTGGCCGCCGGATGGCCTCACGACTGCTGGCAGTGGTGGCAACGGAATTGGCCTGGGAAAAAAAATGCCCCTTTTTGCAACTTAGGAAACCTCCTAGATGTCTACGGATAAATGTTATATATATATTATATATATATACACATATACTATGTATGTACATATATGTATGTATATATGCATATATCCAATAATGTACTATAATTATAGTGTATTTATAGCATAAATACATAAATATATATATATATATATCTGGTTGGTGGTTTCAACCCTTCTGAAAAAAAAAATATTAGTCAGTTGGGATGATGACATTCCCTTATATGGTTAAAAATAATCCAAATGTTCCAGTCACCACCAACCAGATATATAAACACTATATCAATCACTAGGTATACCCTCTGGTAAACTAACATAACTATCGAAAATCACCATTTTTAATGGGAAAACTCACTATAAATGGCCATTTTCGCTATGTTAGTCATAACCAGAGGGTATCTATGGTCACACGGAAAAGCCCCCATTGGGAGATCTCCCATTCCTACCTCCAGAGAGGAATCGCCTGACGTCGGAACCGCCGTTGGCGGCTTGGGATCATCGGAATTGGGGAACTGAACCGCTGGGGAAACTGTGGTGACACCATCCCCGGCCACAAATGGTGGTGGCTATAAACTAATCATTGTAACTGGGATTATGGGATATTCTGACATGATTTTTATGGGATTGTAACTGTTGATATTAGTTATAATTCAAAGTATGGGATAATCATGGGATATAATATGGGATAATATGACATTGCGAAAAACTAAGATGTTTAAGATCATACCATCTGGTAATTCAACATGACAATGAATAAAAAACATCCACCATTGGCTGTTCGGCGGGCTTTACAGCTCGTTGTTTGCTCGTTGTTTGCTCGTTTTCAAAATCTCGAGTTGCAACCAAATGGGTTTTCAATGAGCCAACGAATGGATTGGTGTTGTTGGGAAAGTCTGACAACTGAACAACCACGGTGTGTTTACCCCCAAGTTATGACCAGAGTCGATCGAGTCCCGTTCCCCGTTTCCCCGTCCACTAGCCTATCGATTGCCATGTTTGTTAGCAATGTACCCTCTGGTTATTTAACATAGCCATGGAAAATCACAAGTTTTTATAGGTAAACCATCTATAAATGGGCAATTTTCCATGGCTATGTTAAATAACCAGAGGGTAAATGCTTCCTCTTGGGGTTTCCTATGGCTTTCCCAAGATCCATATCAGCCATATCATCAGCATCCCGAGCTCCCGAGCCTGAGGCATGGCTGCCATGGCTCTCCACAGGCACTGCCTCTTCTGAATTCGATTCCGCACGCTCCTCACGTTTGAAGTACCTCGCCATCAACAGGACATCCAAAGCGCAAAAAAAAGGGCATTGAATCAACAAACATAGAAATATGACCAAGAAGGAGATCCTCACCAAATAGATCCAAATAATGGAGTTTCGGAGTGGATAGTGTGGTTATTGGGGAGTTGCTATCTATCGCAAGCGTGAAAAATATTCATATTAGTGGGCTTTTTACGTGGTTTTCCTACTTTATGATCATCTATCCCAATATTCTTGGGAATCCTCATAATTCTAAAATAATGGCTATGTAGATACCCATGGATATTTTCATTCCCAAAAAGGTCCCTTGATCCTGGTTGAGTCGAAAAAGTACCCGGATTTTCCTCCACTGTTTTCCTTTGCAAATCTTCGTAGCTTCAATCTGCCCTGAAATATCCTCAAATCATGTTTGTTGATGTTTGTTGTTCACTAATGTCAGAATATCAATTGACATGTCCCTTAAGATCCTATCACCACCAAAGGCTCCCTCAGTTTCGACCCTTTCGACCCTTTCGACACTTTCGACCCTTTCGGCGCACCGCTTGCTCTTGGAGCCCGTGGCCAACATGTCTTTGGGCGGCAGACCCAAAATCTTCGTGATGCAGCGCAGTTGGTCATACTCGCACTGGCCTCAGCTGACTCGGCTGACTCCAAGGTTGTTGATCAAATTCCGGTGGCGATGAACATCTTCATTGTTGCTGGATGTTGCTGGTTTACAATCTGTCCATGATTATTCATGATTGTTGGTTTCAATCTTGGTGTCTGTTGTTTCTTCAATCTCCATGTTCGCTCCTTGAATCCCCAATGTTTATAGTTGGCTCCGAAACAAAAAACACAAAACCAATCAATATCATAGTTGAAAGAACCAGATATGTGGGTTTGTCTGAAAATAGGGTATATTCCCAATGAAATAGCCATTTAATAGGGATAATGATCAGCAAAACCATTGGGTTTAGGGGTGCACAACATTTTCAGACACACCCATATGGCCAACATATTTTTTAAAAAAATTGTCACCAGTTTGAACCCCACTTCGGAACTTCGAAACATCCAACGCCCGCCTGGAAAGAGGGGCAAGCCTAAGCAGAGCTCAGCAGAGATGCATCCCAAACTCCTCAGGGCGGGGGTGGCCTGTTATGGAGAACCATATTTCAGGTTTTGATCCATCTCCATGATGAAAAAAACCCATTTCGTTGGGATATATTAGTGATATATGGTTATGTAATTACCATCTGGTTATATATGTGTTACATAGCCATGGTTTTTCGATGACCCATAGAAATAGATGCTTTACCTATTACAAATGGTGATTTTCCATGGCAAACTGTTAGTCATAACCAGAGGGTATAGATGGGATGATTCAGTCAGATACCCTGCAGGAAAAATGTGATGGTCAGTGAGTCACTGGTTGAAGTCGATTTTGCCGCAAAAATTCACCTACTCAACCAAATCACGAAGAGCTTTTATCAGATGAAATGCCGGGAAACAATCAGATAATGGAAATAGTTTGGCACATTCTGGCTGACATGCACAAACCACAAGAACATAGACATACATAAATATATATATACATACATTTACAGTACCGTTTGAAAATGCTATCAATCTCATAACAAGACCATTTCGGGAAACAACCCTGAGATGTGGGATCCCACGGAAACTAAGCCACCCTCAGATGTGATCGATCTGCGTGGGCAACTCCCAGGCTCATCTCTGATTTGCTGGGATATACTGATAAACATGGCTACGAGAAAATATACCCTTGCACAGAGGTTTTCACACCAAAATGGCTAGACACTGAAAAAAAAACAAAACTTTTGACTACTGGAAAAAAAATAAGGTTCACCCCTACTCTCCACACTTGAAAAAAAAAACTAAAAAAAAACTTAAGACACTAGAAAACAAAAAAAAAACTTCAGACACTGGAAAAAAATTAAGAATCTGTACTTTGAGAATCTGTACTTTGAACCTTTTGCAGCTGACATCTCTTATTTGTACAATATTTGCAGGGTTTGGGCACTTAAACATGCAATTGCATGACAAATGATATTTAAAGCGTTTTGGCCTTGAATAATTCAATTTTGTGCAGCTGAAATCTCTTATTTGTACAATATTTGCAGGGTTTTGGAACTTAATTATGCAATTTGCATGGTATTTAAAGCGTTTTGGCCTTGAATCCCTTGTTTGCACCGTGCTCGCAGCATCTTGGAGCCAGCATCTGTACTATGCAGGGGATTATCTGCAGCATTTCGTGTTATTTGCAGCATATTGTCTAGAGTTAGTTTTTGGGTTGGTTAGGGTGTATGGGAGATCAAAGGATGAGAAGGGTAAAGGACCAGGATGAGGAGGGTAAGGGACCAGGGGATCAAGAGGACCCAGGGACCAGGGGACCAAGGGACCAAGGGACCAGAGGGCCAGGGGACCAGAGGACCAGGGGACCAGAGGACCAGGGGACCAGAGGACCAGGGGACCAAAGGATCAGGGGAACCTTAAATTGTTTTTCCAGTAAATTTAGTTTTTTTCCAGGGTCTTAGATTTTTTTTCCAGAGGAAACTTAGAATTTTTTCCAGTATCATATCATCTCCACCAAAATAGCTGTCGAAGAGCTTAATGTTCATCCACTATCAACCCTTATTGCTAGTGACCCATCCCCAGAAATTATCCTGGTATCCGCAGCTTGGGTATGTCAAATCCTTCCTGTTTGCTCGTCCCCCGTTGTTTAGTGCTTGAATCAAAGTCATCATTCACCAACTTTCCTTCATGACCATGTCTGTCATTCATCCATCTTTCATGATCTTTCATCCATCTTTCATGATCTTTCATGATCTTTCATGATCTTTCATGGTCATCATGTGAGGATTGTAGGTCATCCCCATGGCTTTTTTCATCCCCTCCCAACCCCCCATCCCAACCCAAAAATCCCCAGCTCCAGAGGTCAATGGCGCTGCTGTAGGGAAGACCCAAAATCACCTCGGGTGACCTGCACAGAATCCGAACGGCCTCACTGTGATATCAAAAACATGTGGGGATGGGTCAAAACCCTGGTACCCCTGTAGTTCACATCAAAATAGCTGGGATTTATGGATGTTCATCCCACTAAAAATGGTATTTTCATAGGTATTGACCCATACCCATATATTGGAATATACATAGACAAATATGATTAACATATATATCACATATCATGGCTTTGTCAGATATATGCCCAATCTATGGCCACGGGGAAAGTGAGGTGTTTTCCATACTGAAGCTTTCTGGGACCTGACAGGAAGTTGGACCTGCATGAAGCACCAAACGTGGAGATATTGGCTGAATTGGAAGATTGCCATCAACTACGTCGAATAGTTCAAAAAGTTCCAATCAGGAGGAAATTCAGAGAAGCACAATTTACCCAACACTAGGGGCAAATCGTGAAGAACACAATTGGATCTGAGAGTTGATGTAACTATCAGGAATGGGAAACAAAACATCATATGCCATTTGGAGGGAATTTTTTCCATCTATTTCCACGCCATTTTTCTGCCTGGTTTTTTTTCGTATGGAGATGGTGCTGGACATCGGCTCGTTTTTCGTCGAACGGGCCTATAGAAGCGCGATTGGATGTAGCTGTGGAGCATCGAGCTCTCTGTGCACGCAGACCCGAAGTCGATCAACTTGATCCTGGCATCGCTGTTTAAGGATCTTTCAACCAAAAAAATAGTATAATATATATATATATATATATTATCTGGTTCTGGTTTAGTATAATAGATTATCTGGTTGGTGGTTTTTAAAAATTGTCTGAAAAATATGACTTCGTCAGTTGGAATGATGACATTCCCAATATATGGAAAGTCATAAAAGTCCACGGTTCCAGTCACCACCAACCAGATATATTTTAATTAATGTTAATATAACCCATATATACCCATAGAAATAACCAGATATAACCAGATATAACCATAGTAAATGGCCATGTTCCAGTCACCACCGTTCCCAGATTATGGTTGTAAAGATCCTGACATCTATAGCTGCACAATTGTTGTTGATCCCCTGAAGATCATGTTCATCCCCAACTTTTTTTTGCTCCCGGTCCTCATAGGCATCATGCTGCACACCATCACATTCCTCGGGATGGCGTTGAAGAAAACGTGGACCAGTTTTCGATGGTTTTTGGCCCCCAAAAAAAGGATAGAAAGTTGCAAAATGCTACTAGAAGAGTGATATCAGTGCTTCTCTATCTTTTTGGGGGTTGCTAAATACATACAAATACTGGTGGACTTAAGAAAAATACAGGTTTTTTTCAGAAAAAAAAAAGTGTACTTGCTGCTGATCAATGGATTGATTCGATCAGGGCAATTTGTGGGAAGCCATGGGTTTTACCCAAGAAATAGATGGGGGTTTCGAGCCCTTTTTTCATGGTCGCTGAAACCAATTGGGGATGGCCCTCTGGTGGTTCCCCCGGGGCGATGATCTTTCCCCAGATCCAGATTGCAGTGTTGAAAAACCAGGTCCTCCAAAAATTTTCGGAGACTTTCAGCTCAAACAATCATGAATTGGGTGAAAGTCATCCCCAATGGGATACCGGGATACCATCGTTTTTTTAATCCCTGAAAAGTACCGCATCTCTTGTTTTGATCCCCATTTTGGGCTCCCTGGACTCCACCATTCAGAACAGGACGGACTTCATGGTTTGTGAATCATCCACAGAATTTGAAAAGTGATCTTCATCAGTTCTAAGATAGCATCTTTATAAGTATACCATAAGTATACCTTGGTTTTTTGAATTGATCCATTGTCACAACCTATTTTTTCTGTGCAACACACCAAAAAAGAATGGTGAAGTATACCCATCTACAACTGGAGATGTACACATGTCACTGGCTAAGAAACTAATATGTGTTTAAACAAAACTGAACAATTTTTGTAGCATCTGGTTATGACTAACAGTTCGCCATGGAAAATCACCACCATGCTATTAAGAACGGTGTTTACCATCTATTTCGATTAGGGCCATCTATGCCGGCAAGGCACTCCGGCTTGAGGTCACAGTGGATCAGGGACGCATGATTCAGACATCGCAATGCCTCACACGATGAAAAAGCGCGTTGGGTCTCAAAATGTTGCTCTCAGCAGTAGAAATTTAGAAAGATCATGTTGGTATCACTAGAAATATCATGTAAATATCATGTAATATATATGTGTTTCAGTCAGTTTATCTCAAATCAAACGGAAAAAAAAAAAGTCATAAGTCTACGTGAAGGATCAATCAGGACATCATCAACAAAGGATTGGGCTTCGGCCAACGATCACACATATTTTGTTTGGGTCTCAATACATAGGGAACTCAGCTTAGGCTGGTTTGGATCCTAACGGTCCATATGGGCCGCACCAAGAGCCGCAACGGGTGGTCTTATATACCTTGCAACAGTTGGGCAAGTTTTTAGAGTATTTCATGAAAAAAATCCAGAAACTTTGCTGGTTATGGTTGACATTATCCCAAAATATATTCCCACTCTTCATCTATGAATTACCATCTGGTTATGACTAACAGTTTGCCATGGAAAGATCCACCATGCTATTAATAGGTAAACCATCTATTTCTATGGGTCATTTTCCATGGCTATGTTAAATAACCAGAGGGTAACTCAAATTCCAGAAATTTTGCTGCTTAACCCATGTTCACCAACCACCGGCAGCTTTACCTACTATGTTCACTGTATCCCCAACTATATCATGGACCTTAAATCCACATGTTGGCTGGTAAAACCTTGTGCTGGCTGCGCTGGCTCACAATGTTCGCTTCGAAAAACCTCCTTTTTCTGGTTCCATGCCGCTGCTGCTTCAATTCCTATCTGGTTGGTGGTATACCTACCCCTCTGAAAAATATGAGAGTCAGTTGGGATTATGACATTCCCAATTAATATGGAAAGTCATAAAAGCCACGTTCCAGTCACCACCAAGCAGATAATTGTATATAATTATATGTTATATAACCCATATATATATACCCATAGAAATAACCAGATTTTTCACCATAGTAGTCATGGCCATGTTCCAGTCACCACCAGTTCCCAGATTATGGTTTGATCGTTGAATCCCACCTCCAGGAGTTCGCGCGTGACGCTCTGGTTGGTCGCCATGGCCACACCTGGGAGGCATGGGAATTGATGGGATTTAATAGTGGTTTAATATGGTTTAATGGTGATTCAATGGTGATTTAATGGGAATTAATGGGATTAATTAGGATATATGATGGCATACCCTCTGGTTATGACCAACATAGCCATGGTATAGATGGCCCCAATCGAAATAGATGGTTTATCTATTAAACATGGTGGATCTTTCCATGGCTATGTTAGTCATAACCAGAGGGTACCCAGAACAACAATGATAGCATAAAAAAAGGTGCCAATGGTAACAATGGTCTATAAGCATCGAGTGCCAAGAATAACAAGAACAAAAGTTCTGTGTAATGATATTGGAGTACCAGTAGGAATAATAAAGTACCAATAGCAATACTCAAATTGCCCAGATAACAACAATACTAGAGTAACAATAGAGTACCAAATGTAAGAATATGTTGTAATAATAGAGTAATAGCTAATGATAGAGAGTAACAGTAGAGTAATGACATAGCAATAATAGACTGATAATACCAAGAGAGTAACAATAGAGGAACAACTAATCATATGCAATGATACTAACAGTAGTACATAATATCAATATTGACAATATAATATACCAGTGGTTTAACCAATTAATACATATCAGTAATGGGAATATAATATGATATTGATATAGTGCAATAGATATGACTAACCAACAACATGATATCTCTAAAAAAGGGTGCAGCCTCAATATAGCACTGTATACATCTTTATACAGTAGGGGAAATGATCATACAACATGGTTTGGTTAAAGTATCCTATTTTTTGACAAATCCAGCTTGGTTTCCCCAAAAAAAGAGACCGACTCCGCCGGTTCTTCATCAGTTCTCCCCAGCCCCGAAAAAGCGGGCTTCCTATCGGGCCTTTGTAGTTGTTCCACTTCAGGAATTCCAAGAGGTTCATATCCAACCTGGCCAAAATGCTGCAGTGGTGCCATAGAAAAAATCGATGTTCACCCTCTGGCAAATAGTTGGGAGCCGGAGCCATGGCCCATTGAGTTACACGATTTACCTATTAAAACTGGTAGCTTTACATGGCAAACTGGCACGAATTACCACAGAGTATTATCATCGTGATATTGTTATATACTTCCATATGCGGATCCAAAATATCCCCATGAAATATCCGCTCTATATAATAATAATATATATATATATATGTATATATATATAATTATATATATATCATTGTATCATTATATATCTTCATGTTGTATCCCATGACATCCCCATTGATGGGAAATCAACTTCCATTTCCAAGAAATCGGATTCACCGGATCGGGCCCATTTTTGGGGCTCCCCACAACTCGAAGGCGATGCACAGATGCTTTCGGAAGACGAAGGCATCCAACATCCGCACGATGTGCTGCCTGACATCAACGAGTTGGGAGGCTGGGCTTCCGTGAAAAACTTGACGTTTTTTATCGTTTTGATGCGAGGAATCCCTAGCCATCTTGACCAATCCATAGCCGTGACATGCCATGACCCAACTCGGCGGCCCAGCGTGTCGTCGGAATCGAAAAGGGAATTCAAACGTTTCAGGATGTTCGCTTCCACACAGCCCTGGCGGAAGCAACTGGGTGATGTGACCCACCCTCCCATGGTCCCATGGCTACCTCCAAAGATTGGATTTGTTTGAAATGTCCCCCAAGTGAAAGGCAGGTTGAATGGGACAATGATGAGAAACACAGGGACTTGGTGCCAAAAAAAGAGATCAATAGTTTCACATGGTTTCACTTCCAGAGTCAAGGATGCAAGGCATGGTGTGGAGCCGATTCTGCTCAGGGAGATTCAATATGGATGTGTCCAAAAACTGGGTTGGACCCCCAAATCCATTGGTATTGTCATCATCTTCTCTGTCAATTGCCATTTTGGGGGGATCCCTATTTCAGACACACCCAACAAGAGATTCCCGTAGCCATAGCATGATGAGAAAAGCGCAGCCAGCGTTTACCCATTTGATGTGGTAAAGAAAATATTAATGATGGATTTAATATCCATATCGTGGAATAAAAACCATTTCATGGTTTATACCGACTTTACCCAACTAATGTGGTGCATGAAAAAGTAATACAGTAATCATAATGACAATGATTCAATGATACTAATAGATATCCACCAATTCGACCCTTTGGCGTTCATCTACAACATTTAAGAGTCAGAGTTTCAAATCAGTCGTCATTCCATGAAAGGTGATCTTCACCACATTCCCAGCTCATATATTTTGATCATGTTCAATCATTAAGCATTCCAATTTCCCACCAAAGAATCGCCCATCGTGTCGTCCTGATTGAAGTACGCAGGTTGGTTCTTGCTGATTTTCAGCGCTACAAACCTTGATGGCGACCAGTCTTGTGGATGAGTCCCATCCGAAAAATGGCGACCCGGCCTGGTAAACGTTTACAAAAAACCATGGAAAGATCCATCATTTTTTCATGTTTAATGGGAAAACGAAAACGATTACGATAGAAAGATCATAGATCCATCATTTTCAATGGGAAAACTCACTATATCTCACTATTTCGACTGGGCCATGTTCAATAGCTATTTTGACATAACCAGAGGCTATATAGAATCCAACTAACTTGACCCTGGCTCATCTGGGCAGTGTTGAGAACGGGCTTCCCAGTTCGTGCATCCGTGGATCTCAACATATGGGCTACCATAGCTAGGATCATCCCCTACAAAGGGTAGTATAAATTGGCAATGAACAGGGATAAAAAAAGGTAGTCTACCCCTGTTGATTGGCAATCCTAGGGATTAACAGGGATATTCTACAGCTAATCATGGTAAATTGGCTAATTATCCCCCTGGTAGTTTTTGATATCCCCGAACTAATCATCAACAGCTGTAGATCGCCACTGCTCAGCTCGGAACGACTGGTCCACCTGACACTTCAGAACTTGACCAAAGCTGCCTTGTCCTGTGGAACAGACTGGAACTATATGGCAGTGTGTCAAAACCAATAGTACCCCTGTAGTTCACATCAAAATAGCTGGGATTTATGGATGTTCATTCCCCTAAAAATGGTATTTTCATAGGTATTGATCCATACCCATATGTAGTAACCCCCAAAAAAGAGAGAAAAAAGTAAGGCATCACGATTTTTGTAGGATGTTACTTTTCCATCTTTGTGGGGATTAACTTTCTGGGAGTAGTCCTATCGTAGCTAATCTTAGATACCCAGCTGAATTCGCGACCGGGTCATGTAACCAAGAAGATGGGGACGGACCATCAACGCCACTTATTTTGGTGTGAAAACCAGAGTGCTAGGATTTGACTCATACCCGTATACCCATGACAAACTGGAGGTACAAATGCCATCAAATGCCTACTAAAAGTACCAAGCCACTGGTGGTCGGCTGGCATTCCTACGGTGGCGTCATGGCCGCCTGATGGCCAGAAACCTCGAGATCCCCAAGAAGATAACAAGTTATCGAGCTATCGCCACACCTAGCATTAGTTGTCATCATGAGTATATAAAATAACTAGTCACCCGATAAAAATGGTGTATATATATAATCATATAAACTGAGCAAGTTTCATGTGAGAAATTCCCCTCCATCTCCCAATCCCATGACCTAGACTCTCCAGGATTTCGTAGGACTTATTGGCATCCTGGCAGCTGCAGGACGAGGTACCTACCATATATCAGGCCTATTTTTCAGGCCTATGTTTCAGTATGTTTCAGGGAATATCCCCAGAAAATATGGCCTTGTAGGGTACAGTACCTCCATTTTAGGATCCTGAAGATCTCCCATTGATTCTAGGTATAATTCATAGATGCAGAGTGGGAGAATGATGGGATAATGTCAACCATAACCGATAATGTCAACCCTGGATTAATAAATAAACCCTGGACCCTGGTTGATGAACTATGGGTGGCATTCTCTATAATTAATGGCGAAGAATGCGACGTTTGTATATGTGATCTAATTCATATCGGATATTCATGGGATCTAGCCAAGGAACAATATATAAGGATATATAATGATTATATGTTGGAAAATGTTGGAAACAATAGGACGTTAATATCGGGACACAAATGATAATAAACCACCCATTTGGGAATGGTTTATAGCACCTATTTATGGTGATTTGGGGGGGTGGTTTATTATTGTTTTAACCACATGATCGGGATACAAATGATGCAAGATCTCAAACTTCTTACCATGCTGCGCTTGTGGATGGTCACTTCATGGTCTCGCCGTGCTGCCCCTTGGGTCCTGGTTCATAACCTTGTCTCCAACGTGACCTGCACGATGCAAATCATAGCGGAAGTCGCGAAAAATCCATGGATTGCTGATAAGCCACAAAATACCATGATTTATTGCTTAATATATGATAATATATATATATATATGATATTTTAAGATAAATTATAAGATGAATTATAAGATGTATACCATGGATTTTGACCCTTCTGGATTTTGTGACCCTTCTGGATCTTGCAAAATATAACCCGTTGAAAACTGGACCATCTGCCGAGCTGCAGATGTAGTTGTGTTCTGCGTTGTCCAAACCTGGAGGCAGGCACCACACGCTTCAGTATAGGCAGGCAGCAAGAACCATGGGGTTTCCCTTGAAAAATCCCTACTGGTGCTTAGTAAGGCATGGATGGGTTGCTGGGGGTTGCTGAGATGATTATTGATACTTATTGTGGATCATTCCCGAAAATTCCCTGCGTTTAGCACCAGCAAGAAAATCGTCAATATCTGGAAACATGTTTTACAGTAGCAACTTTCAAATGCGCTCAGCAAAAAAATCACCGTGCACCCATCGAACCGAAAAGCGGCCTCCATTGTGAACGCCATTGCAGGGCCAAGTCAATGTTCGCTTCGGATTCCTCACAGAGGGCCCATCGTTTTTGTCAAAAAAAACATCAACATCTACCCTCTGGTAATTTAACATAACTATGGAAAATCACCATTTATAGTGAATTTTCCCATTAAAAATGGTGGATCTTTCCATAGTTTTCTGTAAACGTTTACCAGAAGGTACCGACATCGACCGACATCAACATGGCCACCAGGTGACGAATTGGTTGAGTAGGCATACTCGCCAGAGCCTCGATGCCGGAAATGGATCACAGATATAGGGTTTTCGAAGATATTCGACACCAACAAGCAGGGGATATTGATCCAGTATGATCCAGTAAAACAATGAGCTTGGTTGCTTTTTTTTCAATTTATTACATTTGCTCTTCGGAACAAACACAGGAATTGCACCACCTGGGTTGAGCCACCTGAATCCATGGAGACCACCGGCAGGCGCTGATATATAAAGAAAAACACGAAAACCTGAAACCTGCGAAGAATCCTCTACCTTGGGTTATATCTTCCATGTTTTTTCAGGTGTTCCACATTTCGTAAGCACATTGCGTTGCGTTTTCCGAATATCTGGTGAACTCTGGTACCTGGGCCCCCGGGCAGTTGCTGTAAACTTCAACGATCCGCACGGTGAGCGCCCTCAACAACGGTCCATGTCTTCTCTCCTGGCGCAATTTTTTTACGGCCTGGAAATGCCTGGAATGCGCGTGATGATACGTGACGTGTCAGAAAATGGAAGGGGCAGTCAATGTCAATTGGGGTATTTTTGTAAGTGCAAAAGCTCAATCTCTCTTCTACTTGTTTACCATCTGCTACCTGAAAAAAAAAATCACTGGGAAAACCTTGAGCCTGTCACCTGTCATACCTTGGTGCTTCCATTGGTGACTCGATGGCCTGAGGGGAAATGGTATATATATATATGTAGGAAACCAGCATATACTGGGGTCATCATCTTTTCTTGAAAAAGATACGTATCGTAAGCCCCAAAAGGATAGAACAGTAATTTGCCAGTGTTGTAGTAGGATTTTACTTGATCTTTTTTGCTGGCTTGCTATAAGTTGCTACACGCTTTTAAACAAATTGCCCGTCAATTATTGGCAAAACATGCACCGAAATGCAGGGTCTGTGAGATTTCCCATGCTCATAGATGATGATTCACACGCACACACCGGCGGTTTGTTTGGAACTTCTCATACTAGTATCATCTACAGAAAACATCATCAATCTTTGCCAAACGGGCATCGATATCATAGAACCTTCAATGCATTGAGAATCCATAAGACAAATAGTTCATTTCATCTTCAAAACCCAGCATTGAACCTATCATCATCTATCATCTAATTCGCAAAAGCCATCGAAATGGCAATCCAACACTTTTGCCAACTGGGCTTCCAATGGCTCCTGGCGAGGGCCAGTCGTCTCCTGACCGTGCGATGAAAATTCTGAAACCAGTTTGGGGAATCCGGAGGCGTCCAAAGTCACTGGGGGGTACCCCAAATCATTCAAAAATAGACCCTGACTTAGTATTGAAACCCATTGTTTTGGGGGATCCCCCATTTTAGGAGATTCTATTTTGCAAAGACATACAACCGAACTACCAATGGGGAATAGAAAATCCCCAACCATGGGGATATTCTTTGAGACTTTTTTATGGTGATATTTGTAACCAACATCAACCAACAATATCATGATGTGGAAGTCTTCCTTGCTTTCTTCACCATCTCACCATCCTTCCCACGGCTGGTATCTCTTTGAGCGGCGGTGGATTGTTTTGAAGTCAAAAAAATCATCCTTTGGTAATTTAACATTTAGAGAAAAATTTGTATTTTTCCATACCTATATCCATTACTCAAGAAATGTATTGTTTTGGTGAGATGATACCATAACAATAGCTATGGAAAATCTGCCATTTCGAGAGGACCTTAAACCGGTCATGTCATCAGGATCCAAGGGATCCAAAACCTCCCCACAGCTTACTGAAATTGGAGAGCCAAAGACAACCCAAGGTCATGGTTTTCCTGGATTTGAAACCATGAAAATCATCCATTAATCATCCAGGAAAACCAACTGGTTGGAGATTTCTAGGTCAATCAACTGGATGGTTTTCCTGGATGATTAATGGATGGTTTTCATGAGATGGTTTTCATGAGATGATTAATGGATACAAAAAATGGATGGAACATCATGTGAACATGGTGATATGTTCCATAAACCAACAAAAATCTGCTACAGATCCCCTTTGTTGAATCCCTCAAGTTGAAACCTCCACACTCATCTTCCCCTCTCTAAGCCAGGGGAAAATCGACAGAAACCCTGGCTCTTACATGTTCTCACCACTGAAAATGGTGGTTTTCATAAGATTCCTGTAAGGTCTTCCTTCCCTTATAGTAACCCCCAAACTAGATGCCGAAAAGTGCGAAACCAGGATGCTTCGATGATGTTTGTATAATCCCCTATAATCATCAACCAACAAGGGTTTTAACCCATCCCCATATATAAGTTTACCTCATAAGGTGGTTGTCAATACTAAAATGGTCTAATGACTTGGATGATTTAGGGGTAATGTGGGTAAAACAATGCCATAAACCATCCCCCAGTCATCACAATCTTTTTAGGTGGTATGTAAAAACCATTCCCAGTCATAGATGTTATTTCTTCCCACATTTGTCATGAATATAGATATACGAAATATGCCCCCATATAACCATAGATAATACTATAGATATATCCTATAGTATTATCCCCATTGATATAACTATAGTGATTTTACCCCAATTGATATACTATAACTATAGTGATTTTACCCACATTATTCCCATTAAAAAAAAAAAACCTCCATTTTTTGGAAAACCTACCTCCAAATCTCCAGGTTTTTCCCAGCCTTGTCCTCCATTGCCGGGCGCGTCACATGGGCGCGCCAAGGGGCGGGGACCGGCGCAGCAAAAGACTGCACCGACCCGGGAGGACGACTAGAGCCAAAGGTGGGAAAAAATGCTGGGATGATAAACGAAATATGTATATATATATATATATGTATATATATATATATGTATATATATATAATTATATATATATATGTGTGTGTGTGTTTGTGTATGTTAATATAGTGACCCAAAAAAATGGATGTTTGAAAAGGTTCGATTTACCATGTGTTTAGGATTGGACACTGGACTATACATACACAAACCACATCTTTTTGAGGGTTGCTATAACTTCTATCAGCACAAGGACCAGATGTTGGCCTATAAAACTAGGGATGATGATGGGGAATATTTACAACATCCAGATCATGTCGGGGAATAGAACTTATGGCAGGTTGAGATTGACCAAACGATATCACGAAAAAACCACCAGATCATCTGGAATCTTGGAGATATGGGAAAATAAACCATGTCCATTCACAGTCTTTTCTAAACAACCCAAAAGCACTGGAACAACGACCTGCACCTGGGATAAGTTGTGCCATAATCAGCCATCGGGGACATCAAAGCCACAAAATAAAACATGATCGCAAAAATGAAAAAAACAAAAAAACAATGTGATTTGGACCACTTTGCATTCCAACATATTCCAACCACTTAAAGTGATTTCAATGATTTCGACCGCTACCGACTTGGCGACTTTTCGCTGTCACACGGCTCCGCATGGGAAGGATCCCGCGGAACGAGAGGCACCGAGGCAGAACGTTTCGTTGGTCGAGACCAGATCTTGTGGGTTTCGACTGGATGTGCATCATTTAGTTAGGAACTTCTTAATATTCGAGAATTTAAGATATATGTTAAGATATAGATATATATTATTATATTATTATATATAGTACATTATATATATATAGTACATTATTTATATATATATAGAGAGAGAGAGAGCTCATATATAACGTACGTAACCCCCAAAGAACTGGAGATATTGGGTTGCTGGGCTTCAAAATCTGAGACATATCATCCCAGTGATGCACAATAATTTAGCGCCCTTGGAAGCCGTCAACCAGTGTCTTCCAGACGTGTTTTGAACGGAGCAGTTCCTCTCAGGAACAAATTGAGGTCTAATGACTCATCGAAGCGGTAAAGAAAGCTGGAAAACTATGAAGTGTTTCGGGGTCTCCCGAAACTGAAAAAAAACTATATCTAAAAAAAAATGTTCCACGCAATGTACATCCGCCATGATATTGATGAAATATTGATGAAGGCTACATCCCCTTCATGATTTCTATCCCTGCCATCCAGGTCGCGAGATCATACCGCAGCAACATGATGCGGAGCAGTGTCACCATCATCCCATCCCGCTGATATCAAACACCACCGTTGGATGCTTCCAATGATAAGGAAATTCCCTACTTCCCTACTAAACCATGGAGTTTATATGTCAAAATAGAACTTAGCCATCTTTGAAATGTTGATTTTTTTTGGGGGGCAACAGATCTGCGACAGATCCACCAAATGTAAATCTATCACCAACCATGGGATGGTGGGTTTGAGTCAAGCGTTGACACTGCTCAAGTCAAATAGATCGCACCTTCGAACCGCCTACGGCAAACTCCTTCAAAGTTGCAGTAACGGTGCGATGGCACGACAATATGAGGGCAACCACCACAGATGTTTCTAAGTCATCTGGGGCGGTTTAAGTTTTAAATCATAATGCAACTGACGCTTGTCAGGAATTCAGAAAAAAATAGGTCTAGTTCCCCATTTTTTGGGGGATGCGCGGCCGCAAATTCTGTGTCACAAAGCAAACGATTTTCAGGTGACCACGGGATAACCATGTGTTTCTTCCCGATGAAGCCGCTGTCCAAAAAGAACAATTGACTTATGTTTGATTAGTGGTGTTTTGGAAAACGGTTATTTTTGAAGTTCTCTCGTTCCCGGCAATTTGACATGTGTAAAAATTGCATATTCAACAACAAAGGGGTCCTATCAAGAAGTATTTTTCGATTTGTTCAGAAAATACACAATTGAAACTAACATTAACCTTCAAAAACATTTTTTTTGAGGTGGTTTGTCTTCAAAATGATGTGTTTTTTTTTGGTGCATTTATGGCCAACACGTTTGGCCGCAGACATGGCCTCACGGCAACATGTCCCCGGCAAATTTTCGGATCAGCCCTTCCTTGGTGGAGGATTCCAACGAGAATTCTGCAACGAGAATCCACGTCACAGATTGTTTTTATATCCGATGATGTACCCATATCATTGTTGGGGTTTTTGACAACCCCTGTCTGTTGTTGGTATCCAAAAGAATTGCAGTCTATAGTTATATCCAACGTCCAAGTTTTTCATGTGTTAAAATTGGTTGATGTTTTTTTGGTTGGCTAAATCCCCATGTTTGTTGGCCAAGTCCTCATTTTGGTTGCTAGATGTTGGATGATGTTGGCTAGATCCATATTGTTTGCTCGTAAATATCCCATATGGGGATGGGTCAAAACCCTGGTACCTAGTGAACCCCAAAATAGCTGGTAAATGGATGTTCATCCCACTAAAAATGTATCTATAGGTATTGACCCATACCCATATTGTTTGGTAAATATCCACCTTTTTTCACCTTCACCCCAGAAAACAGCCAAGGTGATCTCCCCATTCCACAGCCAAGGTTCAAGTGGCAACATCTCATCCATTCGGACCAGTTGAAACCTCGCAAACTCGGACAAAAAACCACGGACTCTCCATGCAATGCTGGCGGTTGAGAAAAGCGGGGAATTCACCAATTGATAATGGTGTGGATGTGTGGTAAGTGAGTTTGTGAGGTGTTTTTGTTCGTATTTTTGGTGGTATTGTTTTATTAACACTATGCATTTAGCCGACAAACATGGGGGGGTTGACCAGCATGGGTTTACAGCATGAGGAATTTGAGTTTAGTGGGATATAATCCGATATTCTACCATGAAAAATGTGGAGTGTAAAACCAACAATGGTGCAACTAAGGAAGTTTCCAGCAAGTCAACAACCAAAACAATGATATTTTGTTTGGAATGGTGCGGCTAACAAGGAATGGGATTCAACACGAATAATGCGTTTAATTTATTTAACCAGAAATGTGTGTGTTTGAAAGTGTTTGCCAACAGAATTCGGGGATGTCACACCAACAAAAACCATGCAAGAAAATAGCAGGAATTCAACCAGCAAAATTCGAATTTCATCGGCAAGAATTGGGATTTGGTGAAGATTCGATCCCACATTTAGCCCCTGGTGTCCGAACATCGCCTAAACCGTCGGCCGTCGAAAGTGGTTGGTTGAGTCTAGCCATTAGGAACTCCAAAAAGTGATCAGTGTAACCATATGGTTAAAAAATACTTATGTACACTACAAAACAAGGTGGGCCAGAAAACCCAAAAGCAAGACGGCGCACAGCACACCTGTTTTTTCTCAAAATAATGCGTTGGTGTGGGCCGCTGTGCTCTGCACGAAATCGACGCAAGATCTTTTTTCAGACATCGTGAACACTGATGGTATCAGGGCCACTATTGACGACAGCATGCTGCGTCAGCTACGTCTACATTCTTTCAATCATTATTTCTGCGACTGTGACTCTATCCCCATTTCAATTTTGGTATTTTTTTTGCTTGCCAATCTGTAAAAATGAATGGGGATACAACCAGCTACAATATAGGCGGTCACTACAGAAAAGCTTAAACTCGATCAAATGAAATTTTGCAGTGATTTTTGTTTTGCTTTTCGGGTTTAGGACGGTTTTGGGTGATTTTTGTCAGGTCGCAGGACGAAAATGCGCTTGTGAACAAAACCTTCTTGACGCATAAAAGAATGAAGACAGCGCGTAAGGATGCGTAAGTAAATACATGAAATACCTACTGACCTACTGTAGTTTTGATGATTTTTATTCAGAAAGCGGATGCAGCTGCGCAAGAGGGTGTGTGGGCGGTGCGGGCAGGACCCCTGCGCGAGGCAGGGTGAATTACAATTCAGCGGAACCCCTGGACAGCCAGAGGCGGCCTTCGCACCTGTTTTTATGGACCAGGCATGGCAGGAAATGCAGGTTTAGGAAAAGTGGGGTTGCTGGCTGCTAGGTTTCTTTCTCCCCTCGCAGGCATTCGCGCGCACATATGCGTTGCAGCTTGCCATGATGGTTTGTCTACTTTTCCTCTTCTTCTCCCCCGTCGCCAACACATTGCCCTCGGCCAGCCCGTGCACGGCCGCCCTTCGCCTTGTCACCTCTCGCCAGGGCTCTGTCATCATGCATTCTGCATTCAAAATAATAATGCCAGTGTCAGCCAGAAATGGGCCATGTAACAGGGCACCGCATAAAATGCAAGGAAACATGCGAGATACAGCCAAATAATGTACAAGCCCGACGCGGTGCTAAATTATTTGCCAGTTAGCGGGGGCCACAAGAAGGGACGTGATTTGCAAACCTCCGCGGCATGCCCCAGCCCCGGTCAGGAATACATGGGCAACTGTATTTGGGTCGGCCTTGGGCAAGGGCGAAGGACAGCACGGGAGACACGCTGGTCAAGTCCCAAATGGTGAAATATGGCGCACCAAGGTGCATGTTGCAAAGGTTGTGTTTGAGTTTACGGTAGTTTACGGTTGAGCCAGCGCAAACCGTAAAGACGCGTTTTTTTTGTGCATAAATGGTTTCAAGTCCCTGAAAACTTCCTGCACCGCTTTCCACAAGTGTTTGCCTGAAGCGCAGTGTTCACTGCATGCAAGCGAACATGAACATAATTTTCGCCACACCTCACCCCACCTCACTCTTTGCAGCATCTTCCCGCTCCACTCCACCTCACCCCGCCCCACCACCCTAACACCTTGAGTTGGCTCAAAGCTCCATGACACGCAGCGTGCACGGCTTGATTGAATGTGAGAGTTGGCGCGCAGATTGATGAAGCATAGCCAGCACTGCGGGTAACAAGTCAACATGAACGTTATTCTCACACGATCCCACCCCAACAACACGGAAAAGACCGAACAGTGTTGCACACTCCCGCATCTTCACAGGCGGGGTTCGCACAAGTAGGGGGCGCTGCCCCGCTTTGTAGCTATCTGGCAGTTAAAGTCCACCAGCGCCTGAACCATCTTAACATGGCATACGGTACATGACATTCAGGCATTCCCCCTTGTCAGCAAGCCATCTCTTTGCCCTGTTTTGTTTGACTTGCAGCATGCGTTCGGCCTAAAACATTGCTAAAACCTCACACGTACATAGAACCCCTTCTGATTGTTTACATCAGCACTTGTTTCGTACTGCGTTTTCAAGCATTTTCTGTCTTTTGCTGATGTGCAACTGATGTGTCGTCATCTTGTCTCTACGAGTGATCAACATCCTCATCCACTTCACAGCATTGTCCAACTACACCGTGCGCAACATGTCCCCTACCCTGTACGCACTGCATCGGCTTCACAACATTGTCATCGACTTCACCGCGTTGTCATCGATGGTCCCCGCCCTGCTTCCCTTCCAGTTGCACGAGCACCCCGCATGCCCCACTACGCCGTACAAACATGTCCAAAAGATGCTGCACAAAAGCAGCATTTCTGCGTCCACGGCAAACTGACAATGTTCAGATTGTCTGCAGTGTTTCTATGCGTGTAGCGAAGGACCATGCCCCTTTGCCATCCAATCCAGTCTCTGGAAAAACTCCTGGCCAAACCAAACTGGAGAGGACTCCATCACCCTCAATTGGCGATAGGCCTTGCGTGCACCCACGACTTTCCACGACTTTCGCTGATTGTGCATGCATTCGGTGACTGGTTAACCTCTGATATTCCCATCATTGAAGCTTCAACCGGCCTCTTTGAGGGTGAGAGCCGTGCAGCCGAGCTGGACAGTCTCTCTGAACCTGGTGCACGCTTAGGACAGAAAGAGCAGCACATTTGATTCGACCCATTTTCGGCCCAATTAATTATGTATGGGGGGAGGATCTGCACAGCTTCCGCATATTGATCGTTCGAACAGGCGTACAGTAATATGCAAGGGGCTGTTGCAGAACATTGCATGCGACTGTTGAAAATCATTCCCCTGCCTGAAATCACCATCTTGCGGGCCACATTCCACACCACCACGTGAAAATGCCCACTCACAGCCGCCCCCCACCTTCAGCAGAGAATGGCAAGAGTACTGGCAACCACTAACACTTCGGGATGGCGGGGCAACGTCTCACATATAACGCCCGGTGGGAAGCATGCACGCTGTCAGGAAGGCGAACAACGCATGTCTAGTTGTCCCTCTTGCCCACTGGCGGTTGCCCCGAGCGACTTGCCTGTAGCGAGACATGGCGAACTCCAGGAAGCAAGCCAAACAACCTGTGCCACGGAGTGACAATGTTCAAGCCCAGCAAAACATCACAAGAACTATGCAAACTACATCTCTGCCACCTTTGCATGAAAGACTTTGACCACAAACTGCGTGTGTTCAAAACTGTCGTGCAGCAGGGCCCCTTCACGCAAATTATCGTGCAGGATAGCCATGCCAAATATGTAGACTGGTGTCGGGGGACGCGTGGGCAAGGTGGGGAATGGAAGCACCGGAAGCACCGTTAGCAGCCGTTAGATGCTGTTAGGATGATGAGTCCTTCCAAATTTGGGCATCCGTGGGTTGACTTCCCAAATTGCACAACCCCTGATATCCCCTGACATCGGTCAGCTTAGGCATGTGCCCCGGCAGGTCATAGACGTGAAGGTAAACCTGACAACAAACAGTGCAGCTTGTCTGATCTTCATCAGGCTCTTGGGTTGCGGCTGCCAAGTCGAGCTTCAACACCAATCCCAGCATCGTGCCAACAAGCAGCTAAATGAAGCAAATGAAACAAGTCTGATTGGAAACCGTTAGCACCGTTAACATTCACTAACATTCACTCTTCTGTAATCTTCTCTACCCCTGCCGCCTCATTGTTGGCCTTGTGCCAGCCAGCAGGAAAGTCATTTGCCTCCAATTTAAGTATATAATGTGAACCGCATCCATGTTCTGGGATCATGTTTGGGATCAAGAGGTCATGATAAGAACGAGGTCTGATATGCTGATGGTTACCACTCGCGACAAGGGTACAACTCCGCAATTGCCACTGTGAGAAGCAAATCATGCATTCCAGAATGCAACTGTGTCCCAGAGTACTGTATGCCGTAATGGGAGGGGAAGCTGTCCAGTTCCAACATGCTACGCTCACTGCACCACCCCTTGGCATCTCTTACTGCTAAAGCTTCGGCCCAACTTTCACCTCTCCAATTCCAGCCTTGTCATTCGGAGGCATAGTCCCAAGTAATGTGGGCTACGAAGTGTCTGATTGGCCCCGCCCTGAATCAGTCTTGGATGACGGGAAGGCACCGATGTACACTGACCAATGGCCACACGCATGGACATGGAATGATATTTCAGAATGCATGCCAGCCACGTACAGGATACAGCAAAACATGTAAAAACATTGACTTGATATTAATGACACCATTCAAAATACAAAAGGTATTTGCTCGACGCCGCTGGTGGACATGACACGTTCAAACCAAAATTTTGCCGATCTTCCCAGTGCGGGTGGCTTGCCACGTGCCTGCAACTTCGCGCAATCTCCCCGGCCAATGTGCTCCCTGTCGGTCGCGCCGCAAGCATCACCTCAGGGCACAAGGACTTCGGAGGCGCACGGAATGCCAGGACCAGGGAGCAGGGAGAAATTCGTAGAACCCCGGGGGGAAAGAGCGTGACATCTTTCCCTGCCACGAAGACCAGGGGCTTGGCCTGCGATGCTCCCTGAAATGAAGTGCGGATGACTTCGAAGCAAAAGCTTTGACTGGTAAACCAATCCATTCGATCCAGAACCTGAGGTCCCATGCGAACCTTTCGGACCCATTTTGCCCGAGGAAAGGTTCTCTGAAGGTGGCGGGGCTCCTGGCGCTTTGGGTTCGAGGTGCCCTTGGGTAGTTCAGAACAAGCACCAAAGCAACAACGAAAGGGCCCTGGCCTTTTTGCCCCTCATCAACCTCCATGGCTCGCAGAACATGAGTCCCACAATCCCAGGTTTTCTTCAGACCTCAAGATCCTCAAGGCAACTGTTTAAACCGTTTCATGATGATGTTTAAGCCGTTTTTGATATGTTTGTTTCTTTGTTGCCCCGGTCCAATTGATGCAAAAGGATCCAAAGGGTTGAAGCGACGGTATGCGTAGCCACCAGTATTTCTTTGAATCCACTCGATTGCATTTCGTGGTGTCAGCCTACCTTTTTGTGAGCTTCATTTGATCTTTTGCCGGTGAAGCTACTGTCAATCATTTCAACTGTTTCAACCTAGGTGTGAGGCGCCAGCTGATTACTTGAGGTCTGCAAGCCCAAAGGTGCAACGGCAAACGCTGTGCAAATGAATCAGCATGTTCATGTGCACAGAAGAGCCCACAAATCAAAATGCGATTCGTGCTGGAGTTCAGCAACCTGTGCTTGGATCTGTCCATTATCTGGATTTAGAGCAAAAGTCAAAAGTCTCCAGGAAGAGTTTCAACAGTTGCTTTGCTGGTGCCGGTATTGCACTGGGGTTATCTTTTATCTCTGTTTTTTCTTTCATTCTTCTTTTTACATCCTTGTACAGCGTTTGCAAAGTCATTTGCAACGCTGTCGTTGACATGATGTGATCATGTCGGAACTGCAACGCCCGACCCGAACCGAATCAAAGATGTGTTTTTGCCCATGTGCTGCACCTTCAGCCCGAAGGTGCTGATGATGATGATGATGATGATGATGCTGATGATGATGATGATGTTGAAGATGATGCTGATGCTGATGCTGATGGTGATGGTGATGGTGGTGCTGTTGATGAGATCATGATGATGAGGATCATGATGATGAGGATTATGATGATCATGATGATGATGATGAGGATGAGGACGAGGAGGAGAGCGAAAAAGCAGGTGCACACGCGAGTGAAAGTTGGGGTGTACAAGCGAGTGCTCGTACCGCGCTCGGCCCAAGACATTCGAAAAAGAGACCACAGCAATCCACAGCAGCTACAAAACCCAAACAAGGCCTGCGACTACAGTCCGAACCTACGCAGAAAGCCCTAAGCCACATATATCAACACTTGTATCATATATCCATATATATATATATATGTATATTTAAACCAAAAAAACACGGGGATAGCGAGTCCATCTGTCTATGTTCTTGTACCTGACTATCTACCTGTCTGAAAGTCTGGCTATCTATCACCTGTCTATCTGTCTACCTGTCTATATTACCTGTCTATCTGACCATCTGTCTGTCTGCCTATCTGTCTGTCCATTTGGCTATCTGTCTATGTATCCAGCTATCTGTCTATCTGCTGACCTGACAGGTTCGGAGCGGCAACGTCAAAAAGTGCTCCGAACATGTAGTGTTTCATGCATGTTCACTTCCAAATGTGCTTCGCGCCTAGGCAGCGTGCAAATTTTGGGCAGCCCTTCAGTCAGAGGGCTCCGCACCAGCCGCTTCAGCGAGCCTACCTTTTGGGCCTGCCAGACGCACAAATCATTGAAGAACACAGCGTTTCGCAACTTTACTAACATTTCGCGCGCTCGGATCTTCTATCGTCTGACTCTTCTCTCTGCTGACTCGTCAGACTGATGTGATTGCATGTGTCCATAAGTCGGAAGTTTGACTCCTAAACTTCCTTCAATCAGATAGATTGGTGTCATTTATGACCTATATAAACGGTGCGTATCAGTGTACCGCATCTACACCATTGTTCACAGCAAGGCGGGTACAGTATTGATTGCATGACTCGTGATATTTTTGTACAACAGAGTACCTCATTTAACCACAAAATTATTGTTTTAGCATGTTTTAGTCCTGAACACCCGCACGAATCAGTTTTGGCAGGGACCCCAGGGTGTTTTTTGGAGGACCCCGATTTGAGAAACTACCCATGTGTCTTTTGCAAAGTTGGCTTACTGGAGGAGAAAAATGGCAATGGGCACACGTTGAACCGCATGGACTACATGGGTCAAACTTGCTTGTCCCTAAAAGCACACTGTGCCCCAGTTCGATGGACCCAAATTTCCCGCGGGCCGTGTTTTAACACACGGCAGTTCCGAATATTCACACTGCTTCCGGTGCAGGCGAAGGATGAATCCAAAGCATGAAGACCGGTGTGAGTCCGATCGAGTTGTCCTGCAGGGTGGTGATGAGGTCGGTAAGGTCAATGTCAGCACCAGTCGCCCTGATCTCCTCGGAGAGGTGTGCGCTCAGGCGCTGGTGGGTTAACCGGAAAATCTCAGCACGAATTGGGCGCCCTCGGCAACGGCCCAACGACGCGCTGCTCGCCAAGCAGCTTGCCCACCACCGCTTCGTTGGATGGCGCCAAGGCCAGAAATGGATACACCTGCAGGGTTGCCTCTAAACAACGTTCTTCCTACCAGGTTGGTCTTTCAATACTGACCTTTTAACCGTTTAACCACATGACCCACATGTAAAATTAACAGCTGGACAGCCCTTCCCTGGCGGCCCTTGCCATGGCACAGCTTAGACATCATAACGCCACCAATGATTTTGACAGCTGCAACCATCACCAGCTCCGGATCCAAGAGCGACTCTGCATCGCATTCGTCAAGGGCATCCCCTTGCTCGCCGCTCTTCTTGTCAAGGCGGGATACCCTTCCTCCGTCCGCGCGCAATGTACAGATTTTTTATTTTGCTCGCTTCTGCGGGCGTTTTGTGACTGAGCGGGTGATGAACGCACTCTACTTTAAAAAAAAAAAAATCCACCAATACATGCAAACACGCTGTTCATAGCGCTCGTGATGGGCAACGTGCGCACGGTATCTTAACCCCATCGTGCTGGATGTGCCCTTCTCTACATCCAAGCAGCTTCCCAAAAAAAAACTGGCGAAAGGGATTCGCATGATGAATCCGTATCTTCGCCCACAATCAAAAAAAAACATATAATATCATATCTATGTTCTTTGTTTCACCTATCCATACAATACTATGTGTATATTTGAATATCTATATGTATAAAGGTAAAAGTATAGGTATATATGTATGTATGTATATATATATATACACATATATATATACATATATATATATACACACATATATACATATATATATATATATACATATATATATATATACATATATACATATATATATATATATATATATATATATATATATATATATATATATATATATATATATATATATATATATATATATATATA
>Ga0126342_10001449_pt1 | contig 33434 bp, 31 predicted proteins | sample Cyp1metagenome_FD_92528 | JGI IMG/M metagenome (GOLD analysis project Ga0126342, IMG submission 92528) | Coral microbial communities from Lord Howe Island, Old Settlement Bay, Australia - Cyphastrea 1 metagenome | ecosystem: Host-associated > Invertebrates > Cnidaria > Coral ...
ATGATATGATATATATATATATATGATATATGATATATATATATATAATATATATATATATATATATATTATATGATATATGATATATATATGATATATATGATATGATATATGATATGATATATGATATGATATATGATATGATATATGATATATGATATGATATATGATATATGATATGATATATGATATGATATGACATGACATGATATACTATACAATATATGATATGATATGACATGGCATGATATACTATACAACATATGATATACAGTACGATACATATTTATATGCAGATGCATAAGATTCCCCGGAGAACGGCAGGGAGTTGTCGGATTGCCAGCTGCGATTTTTCAGGGAGACCTTTGGTGACGCTCGTCGTCCACCTCGCCCTGGTGGCATGCGCAGGAACCGCGGCAAGGGCAAGGCGAGGCCCGTGAGGCTGCAGTTTGAGCAGTCTGAAAGGGCAACAGCAAATGTCGTACAGCGACGACTTTTGGGCAGCTTCTAGGTGCTTCTAGAGCCAGAGTTCAAAAGGTTACTGTAAACATATTGGCGCCAAACCCCACGTTCGACCATGACCCACAAGATCTCTCCTCTACTATCTAAATCAAACATGATGTACACCCTGCAAACACACACGTTCAACAAAGACAAACAGTCAAGTACCTGAGTCATACTAGGGGAATCTAATCTTCATAAGGGATCAAATCCCCCACCCCCTCTGAACAAATAAATGTTTATTAACTTCTACTTATCTTCATAAGGATCAAATTCCCGACCCCTCTGAACAAATATGCTGAATGGCTTATTGACTTCCACTTATCTTCATAAGGGATCAAATTCCCCACCCCTCTGAACAAATGAACAAATATGTTGAACGGTTTATTAGCTTCCACTTATCTTCATCAGTGATCGAATCCCCCGGGGTTCATGAGGGTCACCATGATGATGATGACGATGACGATGACGATGACGATGATGATGATGATGATGATGATGATGATGATGATGATGATGATATGATGATATGATGATGATGATGGTGATGGTGATGGTGATGCTGATATTCATGATGACGATCGTGATCATTTCGCGTTCAGTTGACTTCCGGCACAGTCAAACGTAGGGTTTGCAGCGAACATACTTAAACAGTTTAGCCTTTTCAGACAGAGACGGCCTTGGAAGTCTTTGTAATGGCACAATTTCATCCTGTGCTGCAGGGATTCCGATCGTAAAGGTTTGGTCAATACGGCGAGGGTCCTGGATTATTGCTGCAAGATCATTTGATGCGTACTTCTGCTTCAGATTTAAGATCATCGGACAGGGTGTTCTATGGTCACCTTGTAACAATCTCTGTTCCTCGTTACTTGTTGCTTGTAAGCCTTGTAGGCTGCTGAACTTCAGATGCATGGCCTATCTTTCTTCTCCAGAACAATATGTATTCGTTTGCTAAATAAAGTGAGGGAGATGGACTTGCTGAATGTCTTGCCTGACCAAACCTGAGGTTGAGGCACGTGAGAGGCGAAGTTGACGTGTGCGGTTTTGCGACGCTGACCGTCCGACCTATTTGGCATCTAATATGCAGGAAAAAGGCAGCCATGTAGCTTCCGCATCTCGAAATCGTATCAACATCCCACACAATGAATGAACTCTTTTAGATTTCGTCCAGATGCAAAGTGGTCCCTTCGTTGAGCAACCTCTTAAAAGCTGTCCAATTCTTTGCTGTTCACTCAATCCTTTTTCTACCTGAACAGACACCGGAACAGCTGAGTGGTCAATGCTGCATCTTTGGGCATTGCTCAGTTTAGACCAGTGTAGATGTATGGGGATACCGGCCACGGATCTCAGCGAAGGACTGCACATTAAATTGATCGAATTGATCGAATTGATCGAATTGATGTTCTTTTCAAGTTGAAAAGTTGACGTTGCTCTGGTGGACTTGCCAGGACATGGAAGAGGAAGCAGATGCGCCCCCTGAAGCACAGGCAGTGTTTTCAGGGAATGCAGCCGGACTCACAAGGTTGAGAGCACAAACCAACAATGGGCACCGATAGGTCATTGGTGTTCTTATGTTTTATATTGTTTTATATTGTTTTATGTTATGGAAGTCTTTGCAGGACTTCCATAGTTTTGTCTTCAATATGGAAGACGGTTTTGATGATGACGTTTTTGCATAGAAAACATTGGACTTTAATACACTTTAAAACTCACAAAACCTCACAAAACCAGAAGTCTTCAGAGAAAGGCTTTGCTTGAAGTTCCGGCATGTTCCGGCTATGACAAACTTCCGTAGTGAAAACTGAGAGCAACTAGAGCAACTGATGAAAGCTGCTGTCGCGTAGGTGAAAGGGCCAGAGCAATCGGAGCAGTTGGAGCAGTTGGAGCAGCCTGAGTTGAAAGAGGAACCCGAGGAACCCGAGGAACCCGACGAAGACGATGGGCTGTCACAGGATGGAAAGGAGATGGGGTGACTCGGTGACTCTGACTTGGGGTGACAGATGTGGTGATTGGTGGAAGCTATTGATAGATCTGGAGCTTTGAAGAAGCTTTGCTTTGACAGTTTAGCTCACGTTCAAATGGATGACTGCATTCATTCAGCAACTTTGTGATTCATCACAGTACGCAGATGCAAGCAGTATTTAGTTGCTTTAGTTGTGATTGTGATAGTAACAGACCGGATTTCATTCCTTTGGCAGGAGGCAGTCAAGCTCGAAGGTGCTTGGCAACAATTGGAGGCTTGCTGTGAGATGTGCAAGTACGAGATGTTGTGAGATGTTGTGAGATGTCATGATTCACTCACAGAAGTGAAGAAAGCTTGGACCACTCTTGGAACATTTGCTCTCTGAGGGTACACCGCGGACGCAAGCATGCCCCAAGTTCTTGGTTTGGAATGCTGGATCCTTAGCGAGGTCCGTTGATCTGTTGATCCTTTTGATTTTTTGCTGCAACACCGTCTTGTTGATCCAGGAGTATGGCCATGTAGCCAGCTATCCGGACTTGCTTCGTGTGGAGGCCGCCATTGCCGTCATTGGTGCAAGCAATGCGAAGCAATGTATAGCAAGGTATAGCAATGCCATGCAGTGCCACTAGTTGGATCATAGTTCAAACTTTCAACATTTCAAGCTGCAACTTTATGGAATCACTTTGGGTTCTCTGCATCTCTACATTTCTTGATTTTGCCCCGCACAGATTCACCGCAATGGGGAGGAGAAGTCCCAGGTGTCCAAGCTTTGCATGGTGAGAATGATTGAGACAGTGGATGCGGATTTCTCAAGTATGAAGGCCATTGAAGACCTAAAATGTATGGTTGCCGCACAGGTGATCAAGGACTACGATAGCTTGCAGCTTGCGGCTGTATCGGAAGGCCTTTGCCCAGCCGGCAAATGGGTACAACTGAGGTGAAATGGATTATGTATGCTCGTGAATCCCTGCTGTCACTCTATTTGGACAGCAGTCTCAAAAGACCCGCGACGATTTCAGAGGTTATACGTCGTTACGCACACGTATTATACATCCGCACACATGTATGTAGCTCCATATCGTAGATGATTGGCCTCTTTGCGAGCCCCTTTTCATTGGATCAGGTGTGGTTATCCTGGCTTCAACAAGCAGTTCTCCAACTGGGTGCAGTTCCTGCTTTGCTGGAACTCTTCCATAAAATGCTTTGCATTCATTGGCATTGGCTGAAAAGCTTGCAGATTCCAACGATTTTCGCCCAGGGCACGGATACAACTCCGGCCCACGCAACGTTGGGAGAAGGCCAGCCACTGCTTGGAGACGCCACTGCTTGGGCTTCCAGTGTGAATGTGCTGATCCATGTTGGTCATGTCATGTCGATCCCGTTTTGGGAGGCTGTCTTCTCTGCTCCATTGGGCCACAGCAATGAGAGTCCAGAAGCCATTGCATCAGGCCAAGACTTTGTTGCTGTGCTGGGCTCAGAAATGATGGAATGATGGAATGATGCAGAACGACGTAGAATGATCTCCTGTGCAGCGACCACTAAATTGTCAAACTAGGATCATAGATCCTGTATCATTGCACATTTTCCCTATTTGATAGATGTTCTACTACATTCCAGGTATTGACGTCCAGCCGCTTACTTCGCCTGCCCTGCACTTGGCATCCGACTTGAGGCCATTTAAGGATATTATTTAAGGCCATTCAGCAGCATCCAGTCACCTAGGTACACCTTCAGCGGCTTGCCTCTGGGGCTTTTGAGCATGCACCATCCTCAGCTTTGCTTTTGATCATCGCGATGTGTAGCCATCATGCTGAAATTCTCGGTCAACCCTCGAGAATCTCAACATTTTTTGCCTTGAATAAATTTGAATATCCTCTATCAAGTTGAAAGTTCTAGGGGCTTGGATTTGGTAAATCTTGGAAAATAATGCAAGAAAAGATGTTGAAAGATGTTGAAAGTATCGTGCATAGTATATGTTTATCCGAGGCCTGGGCAAAGTGTTGCTCTGTCAGCGCGCGGATCATTGCTTTTGGTGGTCACGCGTGTGCCAGGTGGTGAGGAGGAGACTCACAGTCAGCTTTCAGCATTGCCCCTGTTGGCCCGCAAGACTACCATGTTGTCACAACCGAGCTCTTCTACCTTCCACCTCACAGAGGGGACGGCAGTGAGTTGATTGTCACAACCAAGCTCTAGTTTTATATCCCTCTGCCACTTGTCCATTTGCTTCTACAACTGGAAAAACCCACAGAAGCTCAGAAGACCTAGGAAGAGTATGAAAGAGTCAGAACGAAGACATAATCAAAGAGCAGACAAGGAGGACCAGCACAAGCCTCCTGTTTTCCTCCCAGGATGAGTTAGAGTTTCGCTTGCTTGATACCAAGTCCAGGCCTGGTGGCGAGATTGAGTATGTCACGGATGCACGAGTCATGATGTATCATGTCACAATGTGATGTGAAGAGATGAAGTTCACATGAACAGTGTTCAACACCTCTGTTAATTGGTGACTATATGGGTTTACACTATTGAGATTGTCACAATCGGGAAATCCTCTTACCCAAGTAGTATGATGGGACCACAGGGGTTGTGAGCACTGCTCATGTGAAGATAGTTCAGACCGATGGGTCAGGTGTGAGATGGTGAGCGATTTTGTTCCGCAGCCGTTGCAGGTCCGAGCGCAGTGCCGGGCATTTGCCCCTCAGCGAGGGAGCGCTCCTCCGCTGGGTGGGCTTCACTGAAGAGATGGTGCCGGTGGCGATTGGCGACTTGGCGAGATCTCGGCGGTCTCATTTCTTTTCCGTGTTACCTCTGTGTTTCCTTGAGTGTTGATGAGTGTTGTATGTGTGTTTGTGTCTTAATGTGGTCTTCAAGTTCCAAAAAACCGGTGGATTCATATGGATTCATCATGGTCAAGAGTTGTGTGTATAGTTATAGTTATAATTTATAATTTATAATGGTGCAGTTCCTTTGTGTTTTTCTGTCAAGTCGGCTTTTCTTGATTTGACTTGATGCCAGACACTATGGGAGTTGTTCGCGCTTTGCTGGGCGCGGGTGCTGGAAACTGGGGCTCCCACCACTTGGGTGGTGAGTGGACACAATTGCTTTCGTTGGACACTGAAGATCCTTGATAGCACTAATTGATAGCAATGACAGAGTATTGTGTTTTCAGAGCAGTTGAAACTTGGGAACGGGTTTCCGTGTTCCTGTGTATGCCAAGTGCTCAGTTGTGTTTAAAGGTATGTTCCGTTTTCCTCCGGCCAAATTCAGTGGACAACCCCTGCCTTTTTGATGTCTCTGAGTGTCTCCAGGAATGTGAGCTGTGGGCCGTCAACGCCACAAGCAATGGCCTGGTGGTAGTTGAAGTGGAAACAGAGCCCTGTCCACCACATGCCAAGGCCATTTACCGGGCAGTAACACCATCATATTTGTCGGAAAATCATGGAAAATCACACACACACACACATCTGCCAGCATGTGTCATAATGCAGTTTTTTTCCCCGAAACAGTTTACTGTTGGGGTTCTCAATTCTTTCTTAAAAGGTGTCCGGCTCTTTCCAGGTGGTGGTGTCCGGCTTTCCGGATGTCTCCAATTTGTCTCCCAGTCTGGCAACTCATTTGTCTCCCTGGTGGTGTCCGGCTCTCCGGATGTCTCCCGATTCATTTGTCTCCGTTGTTTGGCTGGTGGTGTCTCGCTCTCCGGATGTCTCCCAATGGCAATTCATTTGTCTCCCAGTTTGGCCAGTGCTGTTCGGCTCTCTGGATGTATCATTTTTACTTGTTTCCCTTTATTTGTCTCCCAGCCTGGTTGGTGTCCGGCTCTTTGGACGTGTCTCTTCACTTGTCTCCCTTCATTTGTCTCCCACTCTGTCTAGTGGTATCCGGCTCTTCGGATGTCTTTTCTTTGTTTCACTGGTCTCTCATTAGGTATCTCTCGCCATGTGTCTCCCAATTTATTTGTCTCCCAAATGTCTCCCAATTAATTTGTCTCGAATCAGCGGTCTGCCTTAGTGGTGGTGTCCGGCTTTATCGCCTGTTTACCTTTGTGTGTCTTCCATCATTTGTCCCTCACCATCTGTCTCTTACTTCATCTGTCTCCGAAGTCATCTGTCTCCAATCATATGTCTGCGTTAGTGGCGGTGTCCGGTTCTAGTATCATGATTTCATTCGTGTTTCGTGGTTGTCTCTGTTCTTTACTCCCTTTGCGTCTTCTTGTTGTTTCAAGAGGAAACTCATTTTAAATATTTTTAAATTACTTTTTTACGTTTTACCACTTGTTTATCACTTGTCACTCCTACTCGTACCTTGTTTCCCTTTTATTGTCTCAGATACAAATATATAGCGTGGCACAAAATTCGACACCGCGTGGCATCAGAAAATGTTGCTTGTGATTCATGCTGTTCTCATTTGACATGGATCAAACATTGCCAGCGTCAGGAGCTAGTATAAGCATAAACATGCACACAGACACAGACGCTGCAATGGATATGGAATAACTGTTTGGGGTCTACGGGGGTGTATTTTTTTTTCGAGCAATATTTGCTTGCCTGCCTGTAGGAAACATGTCGGCAAAACAAGAACAAAGTGACTCAATCGTTGTAGAAATACGCGGTACACTAGACTTTCTTGATCGCTGGGTTGCCCGGCTGAGCCGTGGTGTATGGATCGTCAAAAAGTGAACCTGGTCATACCCGATCTATACTGGAAGTCTTGAGCAACTTGAGATGTTCAAACTGTTGGTAGGTCATCGCTGGAGAAGTCCATACTGCAGCTGCAGAGTTTGGATTTGGAGGCCAATCACTGTTGTCCTGAGTCAAGTCTCCAACAAGTTCAGGTTGATAGCATTTTGAATCCATTTGATACCCAAATCTGGAATTAGCAAGGTGAAGGCGGGAGGTCCTCTCAGAGAATGCAGAGAGTTTGAGATGAGAAAGTCAAGGAAGAATCAAGAAAGATTAGACTTTGGTTAGAATCTTTGCAGCATTCACCTGCTCTGCATCTGCTGTTACCGTATGTTGGAAAAAGGTTTGCCTTGGAAAAAGGTTTGTGCTGCGGAGGAGGGGATCTTGTGGCGAGGCTTAAAGCCGACGAGGGCGATCCCTTGGTTTATGCCACTTGGTGCATTCCCTTCTGGCGGAGAAGCCATTGAGTTTACCTTCCGGGAGCAGTTGTTGCTACGACACCAGCAGGTGAGGCCACTTACACGATTTGAGTAGAAAATTCAGGCAGATTGCAGTGCGCTTATGCCAGTCTTTTGAGCACAATTGGAGCATGATGCATCTTCGCATTGCTGACCTTGATTCATTCCCATGCATTTTCCATGAGTTTGTCGGAATTTGGCTATATTTGGCTTGAGTTCTGATATCTTTGTGTGTGAACAACATGTGCTTAGAGGCTTTGCTGACGTCCAACTTGCAAGATTCCTCCAGAGCCGCTTGGCTGAAGGTTTCAAGGTCATTTTTTTTTGTTTCCACTGGCCCGCGAGAGACACCTTTACAATGTTGGGTATCCGTCTCTATGTTTTCAGTTGCAAGGTAGAGACCGTGGAGAAGAAATACAAAACATCTGTTCTCAAGCTGTTCACTCACTTCGCAAAATCCGGGGAGGTAGAACGCATGGAGCTCAATCCCCGGAATTTGACAGCTATGCGATCTTGATGAAATTTCTCAAACGAAAACCATCACAACTCCAACTTTGTGAGGTGCTCATCACGTGGCTCAGCAGGGATCTTACTTGCACTTTAGAGACCTGTTTGATGCACGCTTTGGACATTTTGAGCTCATTGCTTGAGTTGTCTGCCACCATCACCTCCAGAAGGTTCTATTTGGCAAAGGTGAACGGTGGGGACAAGGCTGCAAATTGGAATCTTTGCCTGCGTGGGCAAACATGTCATGGCTTCAGAACAACAGTACTTGTAAAAGTTGTGCGCCCTAAAAAAGGATCATACCGAATCATACCACGATATCGCATCATGATACCATATCATACACAAACGCAAGGCGCAATACTGTTTTGGAGCACGTCTCTAAACTTTCTAGTATGTTGTTTACATTAGCGTGTGCTATTGTCAACCAGACCAATCCCCAAAGTCCGCGAGTTCTATTTTCTGGATGGCCGGCATCTTTTCCATGTCATTTGGCATGTTTAGCAAGAGCCGAGTTGCTCTCTGTGACATGGGTAAAGCAACACTGAATGCTGCTTTGCAAGATGGGGGCACTGCCTACCTTACACTGAATGAATGAGAAGTGTGCATCGCACTCTTGAACTTTGTTGGCTGTATTGATTGATACACCAACAGTTTTCAGCTACGAGTTATATATAAAATCATATAAACCACACATTTGTCTCAGTTTTGTCCATTGGGGGTCCGATTTTCTGCGGTGCATAGATTCAAGATTCATGTCATTCTCAAAGAGCATCAAAAACCTTTTGTGTGTAGAAGACTAGCGTTGATTTTTTTCCAACACACTGCCCCGATGGCTGCCCTTGTTTGGCATTCCTTGCCGCCGTCAACGCTGAGACCGCTGAATGGAGTTCCAAAACAACACAGGGCAGAGAAATTCCAGCCACGGAGTACAGCGTTTGGTGTCTGCAAAACCAGCGCTGCCACTGCCTTACTGCCTCTCGTGGCTTTAACGAGGAGGCGTGCCAAAGGCAAAGATGACAAAGGCCCGACAGGTGTGCAGAAGTGGTTTGAGGAGAAGAAAGCGGAAGGAACTGCAGGTGTTGGTGGTGCTGTGATCGGGGGCATGATCGCTGGTCCTTTGGGGGCTGTAGTTGGCTCACAGGTGGCTTCAAAAATCGGTCCGGTCTTGAATGATGCATTGGACGCCTTGGAGGTAGACGAGACCGAAGACGCGGAGAACTCTCCAAAGGGCAAGAGCAAAGCCACACAAGACCTGGAAGCTGATACAGAGGCAACCAAAGTAACCAAAGTCCCAAAGAAGGCTGCTGAAACAAGACCTCCAAATCCTCCCAGACCAACAGCAAAGGAACCGCTTCCGTCAGCGACAAAGGAGACCAAAGAGTCAGACTTTGATCATTCCAGTGCGAGCACCTCGGAACTCCCACCACACGCACCACAGCCGGTGGGATTCACTGATGAACTGCAGCGGCTTCGTGACAGTGTGGCAGATAAACAGAAGAAGCTGAAAGCACAGATTGATGATCTTTACGTCAAAGCTGAGGAGGCTTTGAAACAAGGCGACGAAACTTCAGCCCGTGAGTTTCTTGAGGCTCGATCAAAGTCTCAAGCCAGCCTTCAGAGAATGATGGAAGGTGAAGAAAGACGGGTACAGCGGCAAGAGGAGAAGTTGAAAGCCTTGGATAAACAAGCGAAGGAGTTGTACAGAAAAGCTGAAAAGTCTTTGAAAGCTGGCGAAGACCAAATGGCACGTGAGTTCCTTCAAGAACGGCAGAAGATTCTCGAGCACAAGCAGGAGCTTCAGGACTCTGCCACTCCTTGATGGTGGAGATTTGTACATAGCATAGCTGATCATAGCGGTATATTGTATCAGTATGTATTTATTTTGTTATCATACAGAGTACAGACACATCTTGTGCAGTTCAACAAATCAGACACTCAGCTGATATGCAAAATGGGATTGGACTGATCCAATCTTTTGGACGTTGCAACACTCAGATTTGGAACAGACAAACTCTCTCTCTCTCTCTATGGGCAAGCAATTGTGTGCTGTTGGGTGCTATTGAAGATGCTTGACGCAGTGATTCTGTGCCGAAACTTGGTTTGACTCAAAGGCCTATTTGTACTACTCATTACCGAACTGAAACCTTTGAGTCCTTTAGTGCTGAGATTGATTTGATGCAAAGCCCGTCTCCAGGTGTTGGAAATGGCGTGCAAACTTGCCGAGAGCGCTAAGCAATACAAGCTGGCTGATGAGATTACTTCGCTCTGTAACAAGAGGCATGGATCATTCATTGTCAATCTAAATGCAGCTTCAGTGCAGCCGACCCTTGATGCAGTACCATGTCGCATTATGTATGCATTCCCCTGGTGTTCAACCCCTCACAAACGATGACAAGATTCTGCATGGTCAACGGATTGCAACTGCAACGGTGGTTTTTTAAGCAGGATGGAGAGCCTTGGAGTTCCACCAGCTCCAGCAGCTCCAGCAGCTCCATCAGCTCCACCTCTGTTTCGGCCTGGAGAGTTTGAGGGAATCTTAGCTGCACCTATCCGCACCTGCAATTTCCCTGCAACTTCCGTGGCAAAGTCTGCTAAGTTACATAAGCACTGCTAGGTGACTCTTAAGTGTGAAGGGAAAGCGCACGTGGAGTGTTGCGTGCCTGCCAGTACATCGCAAACACGGCAGAGAAATAAAGATAGAAGGCGCATGCCCTTGGCCAAAGACACTGGATGCTCAATCGTACATATGTTGAGCTGAAATCTAATGCCTTGAGTGACTTTGATATTGCACAGGAAAGCAGACGGATGCCAAGACTCCGACATTGTGCGCCTGCCAAGTGATTCACAGGGCAACAAGAACAAAATGCAGCAAGATGCAACAAGCCACTTGAGCATTCAAAGAAACATTTCCATGCTGAATGGGTAGCAACAAAACCACTTACGCATTGACCCTTTGCCAGGTCAACTGCAGAGCCACCAAGCGCACCAAGCGCACCAAGCGCACCAAGCGCACCAAGCGCACCAAGCGCACCAAGCGCACCAAGTGCACCAAGCGCACCAGCCGTGGATGCTGCGGCAAGAGCCGAGACAAAGTCAGCGACCTCGGCTGCCTCGGCTGCCTCACCTGCAAAAACTGGAGAAAAGCTGCAGAAAGAGGCTGAGGTCAGACCGGTCGGATGCGCAGTCGAGCTTTGAGATTCGACTTCCACCGATTTGATTGGCAGGTGGCAGCTCCCCGGGTGCAGTCCAATCCGTTCTTGCGAAAGCGGCCCAACCAGGCAGCTCATCATGTGTGTGTACACAAATGTCACTATCATTCTGTATCTACTGTAAATTATGCAATGTTATTACTCTATGTAATCTATGTATATATATAATATACAATAATAATATATAGATTTGGTAATACGTATATATATATATATATATATATGTATATACATATATACATAGTCATAGTAATATAGATGATTGTAGATGGGTATGTCCGAAGAGTTCCGCCTTGGATTTTTGACTTGCCCTGTCTGCTTGGAGAGGCTGCGAACGGAGCTCGACAGCCTGCCACACCAATGGCAGCTTTTCTGAACATTTTTTTGTGCCAACCAGCCTTGATAAACGTACTCCCGAAACCCTGGTTTTAGATTGATCTACATACACATCACAGAGAGACGCATTAAATAAACACTCCCTTCAATCATCATATATTTTCTACAAATGCCTGATTTCAGGTCTGGAAACCGGAGTTGTGTTTGTGGGTCTATTGGATCCTGCTAAAGCGAGTCTTTTCTTCATCCACCGTTGTTAGATGCTTCACACCATGTGGTTCTCGGACCGGTTTCATTCTGTCCGCTTCGCGCATGCCAGGCCAGCGGTAGCCCAGCTTCGAAGATTCGCCGAACGTGAGTTTCAGAGTGTGACTCCAAGCGTAGCTGCTCAATGCACTTGCCAGAGCAGGCAGTGTTCCAAAAAGAGCACCCAAGATAGGAGGTTTGACTTGCAGTCAAACTGCTCTTTGTTTCACCGCGTGGAGTGTGGGGATCAAGGCTTTCAAGCGGTCCTTGCCTCAAGTGGGTTGACACTTTGGCTTGCACTAAGCCAACATGTCATTGGGAGATATTGGGAGTACATGTCAATGTACAGATGGCGTCAGATGGCATCAGTCTGGGGGAGACTGTCAAGTCCATCGTTTGTGGGGCATCGCTGGAATCAGTATTAAGTATGCCAAAAAAGGCCAGCATCGCTTGCCAAACCTCGGCGTTGTCAAGAGAAACGCTTGGTTTGCATGAATCCATTGATTTGCATGCTCAGGCTTAGTATAGCAGCCATTTCTCAGCCCTGCAAGCCTGTTTCATCTAAATGCTTTTCAGACAATTAACTGTAATCTCCTAAATTTGCAGAGGCAGCAGCACAACTTCTCCGTCCATTCCTTCCCACGTCAGAAAACACAATAAAGCCGATTTATGGCTGTTGTCTATTGTTGACTGTTGAATTGTGGAATATATTGGAATATATAATCTGGAATAATTTGGAATATACTTTTCAGTAGTGCACAAGATCCAACAAAAACTGTCAGCGCGTGCAGTGCTTTCGCCCCAAAAAGGCCATGGCTCCTCCAGGCTTTGGACGGAAGCCTGGAGCTGGAAGAGGCGAGCAATCGCTGCCGGTTTTGGAGGGAGGGGTACCAGGTACTGCCAGGTACTGCCAGGTACCTCAAGGAGGTAGAACCAACATGAACCAACATGAATGAACCCCAATGGCCCGATGGCCCAAGCCAGCTGCAATTGGACGGAAAACACATTCGATGCTAATCCGATGCTACGACCGCTAGGACCGCTAGGACAGCTTGACAAAAATTACTGGACTTTGCTCCAAACAAGACCTGACAAGAATGCACATTCTTGTTCTTGCTTGGACTCATCATGAGAACAACTCAAAGGGATGACGATCGAATGTCTCTGCTTTTGTGCCAAGCAGACTCAAGTAGACCCGCCCTTGCAGCAAACATCAGCAAACTTTGGGAAGGTTCATTCCTGAGCGCAAGTTGTGGCAACATTATGCCTCAGAAAATGCAGGCGGCGTGGGAGCCTTAGGATGAAGACAGAATGACAGGCTCTCTGAGTTCAGTTGCAAATGTCAGATGTAGAGCTGGTAACAACTTCCATCACACTCACACACCATGACATCCTATCCGTTCTGCAAACAATTCTCAGATGTTGTCAGATTTCTCTGAGGACACTGCGGTTTGGAACGACTTTGACCATGCGCCCTGTATCACGTCCCAGCTCCGCTTCCCAAGCTGCTACATTGGTGCGTCGTGCGGTTGAGGCCTGAACCTGCAGACACGGGACATCAGTAGATGTCAATACCATTTCAATACCATGAGTATTTGTCCGTAATGCATAGCTACTCCATAATTCTACCGATGATTCCACGCAACTCGATTTTCCATTGTTTTCCTTTAAGATATCTTACTATAGAGCATACCGTTTTTTCAAATTATCTTTGATGACCAGTAGGTCACCAGCGTCTGGAAGGGAGAAAAGTAGAGTCGAGGAGCAAACTAGCACAGGGTGACTGAAAGAAGCATGTTGATGGTCTCTTTTGGATCAGAGATCGTGGCATGAGGAGAACACCTGCCATCTGTTAGGGCGACGGCGATGACTGTCATCGTGAAAGATCCAACGGACTCCACGTGTTTGTCCCGCTCTTGTGACAGGTCCCGGATGACAAGGTTGAGAACAGCGACAAGATGGATGGCAGCGGCAGCAAGCCAAGTCAAGCCAGAATTCGCCCTGTATCCGCTGTGCCGGTCGGACTCTCTGGATCAATGCCAACGGCCACATATCCAGCGAGGACAACAACTGCTTGACATTGCATGATGCAACAGCTGTTTAACGAGCATGGCATCTTCTGATCATCGGACTTGCAAGAAAGCACAACAAAAGAATACAAAAGACATTTACAATTTTTGAGCATGTCGTCAGAAATCGTATCCACATTATGCAGGACGAGACCGCAGTCAGCTGCTGCTACAAAGTTGGCATCACAGGTGGCCTGGAAGATGTGTGCTGCCAGGGCTGCCATCAAATTCACTTCTGCCTTTATCTGCATTCGCTTCCAACGCTCAGGGTTTTGCTGCTGCCATGGTCGCCGTGAAACACTCAACTCCACAAATACAAAGACCGACCTCTTCGCTTGGCCACAGCCACCACATAGGCAATGCTATGCCATGTCATGCCAAGCAAGGCACCGAACAAGATTCAAGACATTTCAAGACATCATTTAGATAATTTTAGATACACTTCGTGATTCTATGTGATTCTTGCATATTTTTGAGCAAGCTGCTGCGAGGGAAAGCTGCATAAAGCTGCCCTGTGTCAGGTAGACTGGTGGGTCGAGGGCGTATCGCACACATGGCAGCTGCAGCACAAGCGAGAAATCAGAGCCCTCCAAAGCGAGCTCTTTCAGCAGGCAGCAGTTGTCAGCCAACAGTGGTTGATTCCATATCACTGATGATTTGCATGTGCTTTCAGGACACTCAGCACCCTGCCTCCGGCCGGCAATTCGACCAGAGGTTCGCAACAAACAAGCTCAGCCCCTCTACGATTTTTTTGCATGATTTTAACATCTGCTTTTGCTTGGGCCCTTTAAATCCTTTAAAACAATCTTTGCAGATCTTGGACTCTGAAGTGCGGTGACTTTTGCTCACTGCAGGTGACCGTCGAAGCTCCATCCGCAGGCATGCTAGGAATGCTGGGAATGCTGCGCTTGCAGACTGAGCCCAACATGCTAGGCTTGGATGCCAGACAAGGGAAAAGGCCTAGCCAGGAGAAGTTGCAAGGCCGGCGAAGTCATGAGACGTTTCAAAGAGGGCTTACGCCTGACAGCCGGGCGCCGGCAGAGAAACGGCCTGAAGTCAGTGTAGGGACCATGCTGCGCTCATGTTGAGGCTATGTTGGCGATATCTCAGACCATACCAGATTAAAGGGCCGCCCTTGGGTCCATGTTGGGCCAGGTTGGGCCCATCTTGGGCCTATCTTGGGCCGAGGTTGGGCCTATGTTGCCCTATGTCGGCTCTATGTTGGCCCTATTAGCCTATCTTGGCCCATGTTGGCCCTGTCTTGGCCCTATGTTGGCCCATGTTGGCCCCATGTTGGCCCATCTTGGGGTCTATGTTGAGGCTAGGTTCGCGGTATGTGAGATCATCTCTATCGAAAGACCTCCAAGATGCCAATTTTTCCTTCCCGGACCCCTCCGCGGACGCAAAAACCACGTAAAAACTACTTTTTTTTAACTTTTGCCAGCCAAAAAATTGGGATCGGCCGAGGCTACGAAACACCGTAAAACACGATGCTTTTGTGACCTCACACGCGCACACACGAAACACCGTAAATTATGGTGACTTTGGTCGGTCGGGCTAGGCGGCGCTCGGTATTGATAGATACAGATATTGGTGGATCCTGATACCGAATATCATTGCATGACATTGAATTGACCAGCCTTATGAGACGACCAAGAGGTTGTTCTTTGGCATTGCAGGAGACAAGTGTGTTTTCGAGGAAATCATGCGTTTGGGATCCCAAGTTTCTCAGTTTGCAGACATAGAGCAGACTAAACTACTGTGACTGACACTTTCAAGCTGCGTTTGGCTGGATGCAAATTGTTTCCTTTCCAAAAACATGCAACAGGATTTGATCAGGGTGCAGCATGGTGCAGCACAGTATGGCATCAAAAATTGGTTCCTTTTTGGCTTGTGAGGTACTGATGAATTCTTTGGCACGATCTTGAAGGAGATTAAGGCTTACACAACCGGCCTACCGGCCTACCCTAAATGAGTTCTACCTCTCCATTGGCTGGTTTGAAGTTGTTTTGTTGGTGCGCAAGTGGTAATGTTTTGCTTTGTTTTGTTGTCGAGCAATCATGTAGCCTGTTGTACTTGAAATGCTTCCAGAAAGAGTTCGGTGTATCAAAGCACAACGAAACGGTCTCGATCGGTATGTCGATTGGCACTGCTTGTGACCCTTTCCTTTCGTACTTGATGATATCAATATTTGTATGTTCGGAGGCTAGCTACAAGTCGACAGAGCAGCCAGTACCCACAGCCTGTGACTTGGGACGTTTTCTGTTTGATCCATCAACCACGACTATATTGTATATGATGTCTTTGGTGTCCTTTGGTTCAGACCATCTTGTGTTGCAGATTTGTGGAAAGACTGCTTGACGCTTGCGCTCCTGAGGTTTTTTCCGAGGCTTGTCCTAGTGAGCGCAGGGATAAGTAATGCTGGATATGAATTTGAGGCTTACTACAGTAGACTGGCAGCCATTCTGGAACGGGAGGCATCTCCAGCAGAGATTGCAGTGGATGCCATCAGGAGGTGGTTGCATCAAACATCATGATATCATGATATCAGACATGAAACATTGAATGGAGGATGAATTGAATGGAGGATGAGTGGAGAATCTGTTGCATTGAAGGCCCTGGATTGAGGATGGCACCGACACCAATGACTGCCGAATCCTCAGTCTGCGTTAGGGGTTTGCTGTGTCATTCCGCGGCCAAGCGGCTAGAAGTGATGACCAACAGGACAACTGGATATCAAATGCCAAGGTGACACCGCAAGGGCAAACAGCAGCGGGGCCCTTGAGCGGCTTGTTCCCAGACTCTTCCAGCATATCCAGACTATATCCTGACTAGATTTTTTTTTTACATATCCTGAATTGTTGGAGTGTACTGTACTTATGTACTGCAAGACTCTGTCAGGTCCGCTTCCACCTCAGAAGGTGGGCTCCAAACTCACCGCCAAAAGATCAGATATGGCATGATATGGCTGAGAGCTGGGAGACCTCATCAAAGAGACCTTGTTTGATTTGGTCATTGCCTGTTAATTTCTGTAAAAAAATTGGAAGATACAACTTCTTGGTGCTCGAATTCAGGCATTGCAAAAGGTCCCCAAAAGTCAACTATGAGTGCAGATTGTTTACCGAAAGTAAGAAAGTTGCCCAAAATTCGACGGCACATCAATATCTACAGTATATTTGCACTCTGCAGGGCAAACGTGTCTTCCAACAAGCTATCCACATAAGGGATATGACTACTGACTTTGGGATAGACCACAAAGTACACAATGTATAACCATGTATCGCATGCCGAAGGCTTGTCCAATCTCTTACTTATCCTCAATAGTCCTTTTAAATTGCAGGAAGAATCCCGTCCATGGCATGCAGATGCAAAGATGTGTGTCCCATTCTTCAATTTTTGGCAGGGTCGGTTGTGGCCACGATTTTGCTCATGATCCAAATCTCATTCATAAACTATTGTATATGATCATTTGTGATCAAGTTTACAGGACAATCACCCAACCTGAACCCCCTCGTCCAAAATAGGAAATCACGCAGACAAGAGTGCAATGGGTTTTGCAGCTGTTGTCATCAGATCATGGCCATGGGTGTGCGCTTGGGATTGTGGTGAGATTTGTCGCTTGTTGTGATTAAACCATGCCGAACCCTTCGATACCCTTCGTAGGTTCGACAGCTGGAGCAAGAAAATCTGGCGTCAAGTCCTTAGCGAGCAGCTTGCAGCTTGCCTTTCCACAGCTGTTCTATTGAGCTTTCTATCCAACTCAGTGGCGGTTCTGGCCAGGACAACATAGACAATCAGTGACAATCAGTGACAATCAATCTTTTTGTGAATGTTTTGTAAGAAGTGGCATGGCATGGTGACGCCTGCGCAGACTGTGTTGCATCCAGCATTTCTGACCTACTCCAGCTGTAGGCTGCGCGAGCTCTTGCGACGCTGCCATGGGCAGCTTAAGCGAAGACCTGTCAGGGCCTGTGCTGAGGCTTTTGCATGGAAACTACATGAAACTACCACATGATTAATTAGTAAAATCACTGTGGCCAGTAAGCAGGAGCAGCTGAGTGCCTCAGGTGGCCAGCGCGCAGTCGGAACCGCTCCCAGTGGCGGCCGGGCCTGTGAGATGAATCAGATCATGGATTGCAGATTGCAGATGATTCCAGCGAAAGTTTCATCCAGATGAAGGGTTCCACTGCACGGTCGCCTCCGCAGGCTGCAACAAGCTTGTCAGTGTGGTCTTCTCCAGAGCCGCTAGCAGTGCGGTTCTTGCGCTTGTTGCAAGTCGGTTCTTGCGTTTTCGGATTCACTGTGTCCCTATAATCCACTCAGCCTGAGAAGAATATTTGCAATATTTTGACAGTGATCTGAAAGAAGATACATGAAAGTTTGAGGCAAAAATGCGACGGCCTCCGCCCGACAGGCCGTGCTGAGGCTCAGTTTCAACGGGTGTTTGGATGTATCATGATGTATCAATGTAGTTCGATGTGCCAATGCGCCCCGATGGGTAGCTCCGAAGAAACTTTGTGTGGTGGGCAAGGTCCTCAGTTCCTGCCCTCAACCTGTCCGAGATCGATGTAGCTTGGATTGCACAACAGATCACAGAAGGCACAGTGTAGCAGTGTCCCAGCACTGTGAAAATACTACACTGCTACACAAGCAACCGGAGTCATTTGAGATCGTTTGAGGATGAATCGGAATACGTGATGGCCTCAGCAAAATTTATACTTTTTAATGCTGCAAGTCGCAGTGAAATGTATGACTTGGACTTCAGCCGAATAGGATCCAGATCTTCAGATATGATTCGCAGGAGGTAATCCCAAACCCAAAGCAGACTCCAGCTCTCCGCTTCTAACGATACGGATATCAAATGCATCAGATCATAAGGCATAATGCACCCTTCCGCGATAACGACTGGAACAGAACCCTTCGGACTATCTCCTGAGGATGAGGGAGAGGAGGAAGAGGATGACTACTACGAGGCCACTGCAGAGAGGCATGTAATACAGAAATACAGGCTGAGATGGCAGGGCCCAGTTTCATGCGCTCAAACGTCCAATTATGGGTTGACGCCAACGTCAGACAGACAGTCAACATGCAAACTGCATCGAAGAAACGGTGTTTTGCCTGCTCTATTTTGGTTAGTGAACCAGATACCAGCCAGCGCTGGCAAGGACTACCCACTTCACAACCCCAACGCTTTCGCAGGCGGGCAGATTAAGAATGAGATTGAATTGAATGACTTTGAATGATATTAAAGAACAATTGGCATCACTTGGCATTCAATATCGTTCGATTCGTCGTTCTCTACTTTTTCATAGTTTCCCCTACCTCGAGGTGCCGGTGCCTACTGATCGGGAAGCTCTGACCATCAGTCTTGCGACGCCAAAGCCATTTGAAGTATCTAGAATTATCTTACGTTTCAATTCGTTTCACTGATTTTCAATGTCAGATATGTAAGCTTCTACGGAGTCACTGCCAAAGATTGGCAGAGAGTGCAGAGAGCATCAGAACGCCGACATCAGAGCAGAGATGAGAGTGTGAAACAAATCGGAGATGTAGATCTCGTTGTGCCATCATTAGAGCATTATTATCCAGAGAGTAAGGAGGAAGGTGCGGGGGAGGTTCTTGACAGCAAACTTTAACGTGACAATCACTATCCAACAACTGGCAGGGCACAAAAGCAAAATGCTAGATACGATGCAGAGAAGTGGAAAGAGGGGAACAGTTGGAGGCAAAGAAAGCAACTCTAGGTCGAGGTGCCGAACTGAATTGGGATATGCTTTGCAGCTTTTAGCCAAGTGTTGCTGAGTGTAGCTTCGTGGGCATGAAGATATGGAGATGTAGCCCCTGCTGAGGGCTGCTGTTCCAATCTCAGCACTGGATGTAAACTTGGAGACTTGTCCCAGACTGATGTCTTGTCATTGAATTCATTGGCAACAACTCAAGGCGTGCAGCAAAAATGGGGGCCTGCAATTGTTCTGGCGAGGTGCCTTAACCGCCTTAACCCATACATTCTATGCGTATCATGAATTGTCCAAGTTGTGTGTGCTGTGTTGAGTTCGTATAGTTTCGTAATATTTCGTAAAGCAGGCGGGGAAGGTATCTTCAAAATTTGCAAGCTTCAGACGCCAAGCTACTTTCCGAATGTGCTGTTCCGCAGAATGGCAAATGCGGCGCTGGAAAGCCACCCGTAGTGCCTTGAAAGCATCGGCGAGAGTGGCGCTTGAGTTTGGGGAAGAGGTCCCAAGCCGAGGCTTCAGCTCCCCGATTCAAAACTTGCTGAGGTAACTCTGGTTCCTGGAGCAGAGGTGCTTTGATCGAACTTGTGGAGAGTTCAGTGTCCTTGATTGTTGTACGATATTTTACTATAATACAATGCTATATTTTTACTCTGGAATTTGATTTGTGAATTGCATTGGTCAACTTTGAAAGCCGTAGCTTTAGCTCCATGACATGGCAGCATGATTGAACAGTGCTTAGCAGTGCTTCCTATTGGATGAAAGATGATGGAAGATGATGGAAGATGATGGAAGATGAAGCCTGTACGCAGCAGCAAGCGATTGTCACTTTGCCGACTTACTATCCCTTGCCTCATTTTGCACATGGCCAAAAAGATTCCCTGATCTGCCTGGTCTGCCAGGATGGTACCAGCCCTTTGAATCCTCGGGATCCGGCTCCAGGCAGGGCATCACTGCCATTGGGCCACTTGGCAAGGGCTAGTTGTTATACATGTTCAATATTGTTCAATCATTTTAATGTTGTTTTCATTTGTTTTCAGTTTCTCATTTCATACTACACTGGCTTCAACATGCTTCAACACATTCATATCATGTATTTATATTATTTTATATTTCATATCTATTTTCAAACATCTTACCGTTTCGCATTTCGTTTTATTGGAATTGAGACTTGTGCAAGGCCGACCTGGCGATAAGGCAGCAAGCCCTCCACAGGAGCTGAAGACTAGTGATCCAACCTAGTCCAACTGTATTTGCCTTACTCTTTCTCGAAATGGGGCCCCAAAGACATGGCTTCCAAATCTTGAAATTGAAGCACCAAATCTAGAACACCAAACTCAAACCATAGATGCCAAAGATGTACCATTTTGATCCATTTTGCAATCCAGCTCTTTGCTTGAGCATGCTGTTCATGACGCAAGGACACTGACGGATCCGTTCTGGAGGCTCCTGAGTGTACTCTCATTCCAATTGTCACTTATATTCCGGCAACCGATTTTTGTGGCGTTCAGGATGTCAGAAGACAGTTGGAGGATGGCTCCGCAGTGACCTCATTTGACGTCAAGTATCTCGAAGTTCAGTTTGCAATTCACATTTTCAATGCGTGGTTGGTGCAGTGGACTCCTACCCAAAGACTGAGGTCTATCAGGGACAGTGTCGAGATGGCCTCTTCAATGGAGAGGCCAGGCTATGTTCTGCTCCCGCACCGGAAAAGTGTCGTTCAGTTTGGAAAAACTGAGATAGACCAACGCGCAGCAGTGTTATTAGCCTTCAGTCAGTCCAGTCAGCTTTGTATTGTCAGGGGACACTGACCATGCCTGACGGTGCTGTCTACGAGGGCCAATTTAAAGACGGCAAAAAGCACGGTGTCGCAAAGTGCGCACATGATTTGAGAAGAAGTGCTGCAAAAGATGTTCTTCAATCCAGAAATAACTTGAACTCAATTTTTCCTGGGATCAATTGGCTTGCACCATCCACTTTGCTTGAAGGTACACATACGCAAATGGCGCAGTGTACGAAGGCGAGTACAAAGAGGCACATTTCAGAGCTGAATCGAAAGTGACATGATGTCCCTGCCCCTTTCACCATCCTTTCGCCATCCCTTGCCTTGTTTGCCTTTCCAATGGACGCAGGACATGAAGGATGGCAAGGGAAGATTGATCTGTGATGGTAGCACCTTGGCCGAGGCGACTTGTGCGACTTGTGCGACTGGAGCTCTGTGGGGCGTGATTCGTGAATTCAACAACGGCTCCAGCTCAATCGCATTGAAAATTGGGCTCCACGAGATTGGACCTTGTCAAAACATGTCAAAACATGTCAAAACCACATTCATGATTTTGCAGTGATAGGCCCCAAGTGTTGAAATTTCAGGTAGTCAAGTTAGTCAAACTATCTCAAATGTCCTGGTAAACCAACGGAAAGCCAACTTTCAAGATCTTTCAAGTGGCTGCTGGCTATTGCCATGCTTGCAGGCCTCCACATATGAGGGAGACTGGGCAAACGACTTGCAGGAGCTGTTGCAATCAAATTCACGATGAGAAAATCCACATGTTTGCAATGATTGCACAAAGTTTGTCAAAGGTTGCTGATATCTCCATATCACAATGATGACATGTGATGACGATTGATCGCGATGGACATTTCCAATTGGTCAGGATGGTCAAGGCATTGAGAGATGGGGAGATGGATCGATCTTCACCGGCTCCTTCAAGGATGGCAGGACGGACACTTTCTAATTCGAGAGTAGTTAAAGAATCATCGGGATGTCCATAGGGAGAGCACCCGGAGATTGTCCTTTCTGCGTAACCACCTGACGCAAGACAAACCCTTTTAGTCTGTGCCAGTGGGAGATTCAAGAAAGCAAGAGTGCACTACGATTTATCTTCCAACTATATACAGTGCCTCCAACTTTCTTGCTTTCCTGCTTCTTGGAGCAACCGCCGACTTGTCAGTTTGTTGTCCTTCAGGGGCAGCTAGCTACCTCCATTCCAAAAGTCCTCAGTCAGCCAGGAAGCACGGACATGGTAAATTCATGTGGGGCGAGGGCTGCATGTACGAGGCTGCGCTCTCGGAGGAAAGCGCAGAATGCTTGCGTTCGTACTGTTTGTGATGGATTGCGGTGTGTTCCACATTCTGAAGCCCAAGGGAAACTTCCAGAACAATGACATGCATGGTGAAGGCACGATGCACTTGCTTTGCTGAAGATTGGCTGACTTGTTCTTCGTAATCCAACACCAGCCATTCGTGCAGGTCGTTATGTGTGGGCAGATGGCCGGCAATTCAATGGCGACTGGATGGAGAACCAAATGCATCTGGCTTATGGGGAGTTGCATCAAGTTGTTGAGATAGTTGTTCAGATAGGTCGCAGAAGACAGCAGCTTCTCAGCAGTGGTAGTGGCGGTGTCTAAGCAGATCCAAGCAGCGCCTTTAAGTTTGACGACTCACACGAGTGAGTGGGTCATGTGGATCGCTGAGAGGGTGCTTCTGAGGCATGGCTCTGGCACAATGAGATGGCCAGATGGCCGGATATTCGAGGTGGGCACAGAGCAGTCAGCTCTCTGCCCAGTTCGTCCCAGTTCATGCCCCGTTGTTCATTTCTGTCTTTGTTCCAGTGAATTCGGTGTCTTGCAGGGTGAGTTTAGCCACGGGAAGAAAGTGGGCGCCCAAGTCTGACACCTCGAAAGGGTTGGATCTGGTGTGGAAAGAGACTGCAGGAAATTGGAAAGTCAAGGGATGTCAAGTGTAGCTCAAGCTGTTCTACACTGCTGGCAAATGTCTGTTCTGTAAGAATGCCCATGCCCAGCTTTGGCTGCCATGTAGCTGCTTTCAAGGGGGTATCAGCCAGGGAGCAAATGATGAATAGAAACATGCGAGATGTGATGATGTGAGTGTGTAACGATGTGTAACGGGAGACCTTATACTCTCAGAAGCATACAGTGGATTGCAGTGGCAGTATGACATAGTATGACAGTATGCGGCAGTACGCGTTTCTTTCTGGGGTTTGGCAAACCAGGAGGGAGAAGGCACGCTCACCTGGCCCGTCGCAAGCTCGGTTGCACATCAAATGTCACTTGGCCACGACGATTTCAATACATTGTCAGCTACACCAGACACCAAGGACGGGCGAACTTACGAAGGTCAGTGGGCTTGAGCCTCATGGGAACACGGCAGATGCAATTATATATATATACATATAATATATATATATATAAATTATTATATAAATAAATAAATAAATAAATAAACATAAATAAAAATATATATATATCGAGCTGCATCATGTTGCATTGCAGATCCTTGAGGCGAATGGAAAGCAGCACGGCATGGGAGTGGTGACAACCTCAAAGGCTGGAACCAATCAGCACGGATCATTTGGACCTATTGGGATGATTTCGGAAAGAGTTTATGTGTACGTCCTTGCCATTTTTTCTTTGGCCTGCACATGATACATTTTGAGTTCTGTGCACATCCTTGTGTGCCTATGATTCTCTCAATGAGAGTGCAAACTGCAGGGAACAGGGCGAAAAAGCTACTGGAAGGATGGCAAGCAGGGACACCAAGCCCAGTTTGGAACAATTTTCATGAGATGTTTTTTTGGACCGTACTAAATCCGTAGGGATCCGTAGGGTATGTTGGCACACACACACACACACTGGCACTCAGGTTTGTCAATTGGGGCAACACCAACTGAGTGCCACGGCTTATGTCCTCCTGGTGGAAGCCCAAACGAAAGCCGAGCAGAGTTTCCGCGTCGATCAGCTTGACCAACCCCAAACCAAGCCCCATCATGTTATATCATATCCTGTTATGCCAGAGGGCCAAGGTGAGCGAAGAACCCTAGTCTTGAGGCCAAACCGTCGTGACATTCTGCTGCTTTGTGAGATTCACACAACATTTTTAAAATTGAACGCCATTGAGATGAACTATTTTGAGTTTACAGCATGATTTACCGTTTTTTCTGTGATGGACTGTTTTGGCCTCACGACGATGGCTCAGTGGATATTTTTCAATTTTTCAGAAGCAGCACCGTATACCATTGTATACCGCACTATTGTACCCTTCGGCTTTGTGAAGACCATTCAGATCCTTGGTTTTTCAAAACAGACTCGATGATTCAATATTTGTTGACAACTCAAGAAGTCCAAAAAATGTGAAAAAGTAAAGGTAGATAGATTAAATTCGCTTGAAAGATAGCGGATTAAAACCTTGACTCCTGTTTCAGCTGAAAGGTGCAAAGAGGCAATACCAGGAACTCTGCACCTAAGGTGCAAGCTGTCGATACAACTTTAGCCTTTGAAGTCTCACCCAAGCTCAATGTCTCGCGATGATCTCACGTCCAAAGATATCATCACAAAACTTCAGCGAACGTAGGGAGCTACGCCCAGGGGCCAGTTGTGTCTAAGCATGCGTGAGGATGGCAACATGCGCAGGACATGAGACATGGATAGACATGGTATGCTTGGTAAAAGGAGCGAACTGTGCTGCCTTTGCAATTCAATTTCCACCTCAGCAGAATAGCTTTGAATGCCCACCCAAAGGATCGTCGCCCGCTTCAGAAACCAAAAAATCACGATTCAGAAACCAAAATGTGCGATTCAGAAACCAAAACGATTCAGAAACCAAAATGACCGATTCAGCAACCAAAACTGAAGCGTTTCAGAACCAAAATGTACCGGTTCAGAAACAAAAAAAACGCAATTCAGAAACCAAAACGTACGATTCAGAAACCAAAATGTACGATTCAGAAACCACAATTTACGATTTAGAAACCAAAACATGGCTGCCACCCCCTCTGACCACATCTGACCACTATGTTGCATGTTGAACTTCACAAGAGATCAGAACCCCGCCACCCCGTCTGACCGCTATGTTGCATCTTGAACTTCACAAGAGATCAAAACCCGGCCACCTCCTCTGACCGCTATGTCGCATCTTGAACTTCACAAGAGATCTAAACCCCGCCACCCCCTCTGACCACTATGTTGCACCTTGAACTTCACAAGAGATCTAAACCCCCCCACCCCCTCTGACCACTATGTTGCATCTTGAACTTCACAAGAGATCTAAACCCCGCCACCCCCTCTGACTGCTATGTTGCATCTTGAACTTCACAAGAGATCAAAACCCCTGCCTCTGACCACTATGTTGCATGTTTTGGTTTCCTATCTAGACTTTTTGGTTTCCGAAGAATCGTTTTTGGTTTCCGAAGAAGACCTTTTGGTTTCCGAATAATCATTGGTTACCGAAGAATGGTTTTTGGTTTCCGAATAATCACTGGTTTCCGAAGAATACTTGTTGGTTCGCCCGCTTCAGAAACCAAAAAATCACGATTCAGAAACCAAAATGTACGATTCAGAAACCCAAATGTACGATTCATGCAACCTCTACGCATCTTTCCAAGCTCTCAACTCTCTACCAAAGATCGGGAAAGCTTGTTCAATTGGCTGAGCCAGTTGCTTGACTTGAAGTCCAAGGCAAATAGCTTGTGACACGATTTTGAAGCATCGGAATGATACAAAACCTTGGGAATCAGATTTCTGCCATACCTTCCAAGCAGGAAGATGCAACAAGCACTGTTGACAGCATTCCGTCCCAGAGCGGCCTGGAGCATGGCACTGCCGCCAAGCTGGGAGAGGTGTGTCAGAATTTGGCAGATTTGCTCCAAAGCTGTTGAATTTGTGCTACTTGATGCTACTTGTAACTTTCACTTGTCGTTTGAAGCCAATCAGGTATACCACGGATGATGGAAAGGAGTATTTTCACAATGCCAGAAGCCGAGCGAGAGCTCCATGTAGAGGTCGTAGCTGAATCTGGAAATAAATGTGGGACACTGTGGGACAGTTTTCTGATTCAATGTCCTTCCGACATTCTATCACCCGTGTGAAGTCGATACAGAAAAACTTGAGCATGCTGTAGATAGGTATCAACAAACAAGACGCAGTGGGAACGTCCAAGTTGGGATGAGGCGGGCTGCTTTCCAGGCTATCCATTTTTTGATGAGTTGGATATTTTGGTGCTTCCTTACTCTTGCATACATGTTTGACTCCTGTTGCTGGTTTGAGAAGCTATGGACATTTCAGCCACAGCTCTTGATGGAACGTTCCTTCACAAAGGCGCCTCGCTCAAGTCTCAACACTTCGGATGTAGTTGACCCAGATTCTGGTGTGCAGCCGTTACGACAGTCACAGCTCATACCTTTTTGATCCTTTTTGGTTAGAATCTCGCAACATGTCTCCTTTGGTGCTCAAGATAATACCATGAAGGATCCCCAGGGTGTCTGAAGTGGGAAGGCCTTCTCAGGTATTCACCTACAAGCCAAGCGCAGCAGATTTGGAGGTGCCCTGGAAGCTGATGCGACATGTTTGATGCAGTGCCTTTTTAAAGGGCTGGTTGTCATGACAGGTCCCTCGCGCAACAGCTTCCAAGAGCCAGGAAGGGATTCTGAATTCAAATCTGAAAAGCTCAACGAGTGTTGTATACTATCCATTGTACCAGAGGACAGCTCATGTACAAAGCCTTTTTTTTTCTCCCACCTTAACTATGCTCAAACCACGATGAAGATCTAGTGAGATCTACGATGATCTAGGCAAGTAAAATCAAGTAAGCGCGTGTTTGCAAGGCAAGATCCAAGATGCGATGCGTGATGTGAAAGTGCCAGGAGCTGGATGACCTCTTCATGGGAGTGGTCTGGGTTTCAGAGCACCCGCTTTGCCCGGCTTTGCCCAGAACATCGCTTCGTCACAACTGTCATATAACATCATATAACTGTCATATAACTATATAACCGCCATATCTTCTGTTCAGGGCGAAGGTTTTGTTCTTGTCACATCCGCAGCGTTACGTCACTTTGAACTGCATAGTCCATATAGTTTGCACAGGCAACGGCGGCTACGGGGCCTGGCACGTCCGAGTTGGTCTCGCTGAAAGATGCCAGGGGTGACATGAGTTCCTGGGCAACTGATCACACTCTGCTGTGTGTGCAGTACACACTATGGGAAAACCCATCATAGCTTCGCAATGCTTCGCATATCTGCATATATCCTCTGACTCTCAGCGGCAGATCAATCTAATCATGATATTCAAAAATTCATGCTTTCAAGATTATATAATGTGAAGAGACACGTGAGACCTTAGCAGCCTTAGCATGCAATTTAAAGTCTGTCACTGGGTTTCAAGCCCTTTGCCCCTTTGCCTTTCTCCGTCGAACACCCGTGAAGGCTCCAGCGTCTCCAGCATTGCCACAAGCGCGCCGTCAGCCAGTCTGCCACAAAGCCAAGGCAAGAGATCTGTGGAGATCTTCCGTGATTTTCCCACAGGATTTGTTTGTCAATGGGATCAAATGGATCAAGTTCCATGGACGAACACCGTGTGCAATGGACACTTCTCCCCTTTCTATTTGCTCAAGCTTGCTGACACAGAATGGCAGAAAACATCAGAGGATGCCAAGACCGGACATGTCAATGTTGCAGAGCATTTCAGAAGCATTTGAGATGCAGTTGAGAAGCAGCAGGAACAGCATGAAGTCACAAGCTTCGAATTTTAACCGTAACAGCGAACAAACCTGCAACTTGAGCCTACAACAAGATCCAATGGATTGAAAATTGATACAGACCTGCGGTCATATGCGTGCTTAACCTGCGCCATCAGTCATGTTTCGATACTTGACCAGGAAGCTCAAGGCCTCAACACCGCAGCAGATTTTGAGCAGAGTTTGCATGAATTCTGACTCTGAACCGTTCATACCCGTTCAAGCTACCGTCAGGGGGAGGAGAGTGTCAAGAAGGCGAGGAAGAGATTGGTCACAAGTGGGTACTCAGGTGACCCAGGTGGCTGAAAGAATGTGAAAGAATAGCCGGAACTGACGAAGATTGACCCATTGCTGCATTGCTGTCAGCAGAGGATCCTTATGCAGAGCTTACCGATTCACTGAAGGCTCGGCCACAGAATTGATGGTGAACCCTGATGAACGTGTGAAACAACACTCTCAGCCTCATTGCCACACCTTTCACACCAGTTTTTACTCCGAACTTCACGTAATAGATTTCACATGATTTCACAATCCTATCCAGTGGAGCACTCTGCAGGTTCACGCAGCTGCCTGCAATAATGATGTGAAGATGCTAGAGAAGCTGGCAAAGGACGCGAGTTCATTCACACGACATGCAGCATGCATCCAGTATACAGCATACACATGTATACACCATCATACAATTGTTTCACCAGATTCGGAGTACCTTGGACAGCGCACATTTGGCTCGGTTTGCAAGGATGGTGTTGACTTCAACGAGCCCCGACCACAGGCACTGCATCACACCGCAATGGATGTGCACTTTATGGATCATTATGGCCATTGTGGTAGCATCGGGAATCGACCGCCTTGTCAGGATGGGTACTACGCGCTAGACTCATGCGCTTGGCTGCAGCCCTGACTATGGGAACAGTGGAAGTTTCGGACAGGAGATAAACGGAGTTGCCGAGTCAACAGACGTTGGAAAATGTATGAAAATGTTGGAAACCAAATGAAAGGATGCCATGGAGTCCAGGGAGCAAAGATGCCAAGGGAGGCTTTGTTCCCTTTCTCAACATTTTTCAACCCTTTCGTTACTTCCCTATTCCTTTGTTTTTAAGGTAGCGTGCATGAGCCGTGAGTACAACAGCAACAAGCATGCATGTGGGCAATAACACCTTCACAACTTCAAGCATAGCCCATACATGTGCCATACATCGTTCTCTATAGACCGACACATCCGACCCCGGACCAAAGCCTGCGAATCTCCCTGGACCGAGCTGGACCGTCCTCACAGCAACTACACACACTCCATTCTGCGAGGCCAAAACAGCCTGTTTTTTTTCTCAATGAAACGAAAGTGTTGTGGAGATTATTGGAGTACATACAGTACATGAGTTGCAATTGAATTCGGTCCAATGTGTTCCATACTTCCGCAGCCGTCATGTTGCAAGCAGTTCCACCACGAGCCACCTCTCAAAAGTGCAAATAGATGCAAACAGTATCAAATCGTTTGAGCTCGTCCAACCTGAACCGTTTTGCTTTCTTCTTTGCCACAGAATAGTTTGTCGTTTAATTTATTTTTGTTTGAGGGGCATGAATCAGAAGGAAGTAGTTACGGAGTAATTCTGTAGTTGTGCATTGGTTTTGCAGCCACTCGCGGTCCTAGTCTTAGGTCTGGCAACATTGACGCCATCAAAGTGCTGCTTGAGCACGGAGCTGATCCATCAAAAACCATGCAGGTGGGCCACTGCGGGCCATGGTGGGCCATGTGGCATTTTTTGGGTTCTTGACGCACCTTTTTTGTTGTGTTGCCAGCTGTTGCCAATTGCATATGACGCACCTCACAGGCCATGGTTGGAGCAGCCTCCTGGGGAGATCCTGAAATGCTGGAGGTACCCAAGTTTCCCATGTTCTTCACTCAACCCGTTTTGCAAATCTGTGCCATGTCTTGCTTTCATTTTGACGTGTTTGTGTGGAGGCTCTGATTGATGCCGGTGGTCATGTGGACCAGGCCCTTCCAGGAAAACTGTTCTTTGTCGTACTGTAAAGGCTATGCGACTTCAACATTCAGTATATTCAGTATGTTCATGATTATTCATGATTATTCAATATCATTATACATTATTCTGCTATTCAGTATGCAAGTGGTTGACGCCGATGCTGAAATCATTGAAGGGAGCGCCAGAGACGGGTAATGTAAGATAATGTAAGATCCATATTTCCTTTGGTATCATTCAAACTATTCAGCTGTCAGATGTCGAGGGTTTGCTGGAACCGAAGAAAACTTGTGACAGGAAAAGCAGCTCACATAGGGAATACCGCATTCATGATGTTGAATTCCAAAAGAGACGCACAGGAACTGAATTCAGAGACTGCTTTGCGGTGGGCGGTGCAGTTTGGCCACGAGGAGTATTGCTAGTTTTTGACCGCCAGAAATGGCATTTGCGTTGATAGCAAGGAATAGTATAGAAATCTATGGAATACTTGTCTATTTCTACTATTTTTATGCAAACAGGTCGCAAATCCATGATTAACTTGTGGACATAGAAGGACTGCGCCTTGCTGTTGGTGAAGAAGGCTCCTCAACTGCAGCATTCACTCGGGCCAACAACTGTCCTCTTTTTGACCCAACAGCTTGCATTTGGGTTTGTTTCTCCTTGGAAAGTCCTTCCAGGGCGCTTGGAAATTGGAGCCGAACCAGGACCATGCTGAGCGTTCTCAATCTAAAGCCCAATTATGTCCAATTTAATTCTTAGGCGTTTGGTATGTTTGGTCTATACATCGTGGTGGTGATTGTGGTGTCTTTTGGTGTCTTTTGGGCCTTGAAGGAGTTACTTCTCCGACGCGCCAAGGGCAGCTTTGTTTCAAGAGATTGTATTTTGTTCGGCAGTGTGTCAGCCAATCTGATTGATAATCTGGGCATCATAATTCGAAACTTTTTGCTTCTCAAAATCAGGTCGGAGAATGCGAAAGCTATTGGAAGGCATCGCCCAGGTGGATCCAGACCGTGCAGCCGATTGCGTTGTGCCTCCCTGCTGGAAGATACTCGTTCTTTAATACATATTCGAAGGAAGTTTAGAAGTCAAACATCAGACAATATGGACAGGGAAAAGCAGAGATGGGAAGAGTCAGAGAGGAGAAGAGCCGAAGAGAGAAGATCAGAGAAGAGAAAGAGTGCGAAGAAAGAAGATGCAGGTGCGCGAAAAGGTAGGAAAGTCGCGAACCACTGTGTTTTTCCAATGATTTTTGGCTCCGGGGAGGGTCGAAAAGTAGGCTCGCTAAAGCGGCGGGTGCGGAGCCATGTGGTCAGATGAGAGATGAAAAGTGCATGCTGAGGGTGATGAGGAGGGTGAAAACCCTGGCCACCAGGAGGAAGAGGAAGCTGGCGGCTCTCCTTTGCCCTGGTAACTTTCTTTTGTGAGGATCTGCTGAGATCACCAGCCTGAGTAAAGGCGCAGCCACCGGACACGGCTGTGAGGCTTAGGTGCAAAGTTTCAAAACTAGATAAAGACAATCATTTTCACATTTCCCTCACTCATATTTCAACACCCAGCAAGGCATTTGGAAAAGCCTCACGGATGGGTGTTGGTGTGCAAAGAGTAGGCCTGCTCTGTACACGAGTGCCCGACAAGGTGTTCCATCCAACCAATCCTCAAAATGAATAGCAATGTTTGCAATATTTTTTGTTTCAGTGACGAAGGGCCATTGCAGAGCAATGCTTCCACAAAGACCTTTCGAAGCAGCTTGAAGTGCAAAACACGACCGCTCCAATGCTGAGGCCACCTCACATGAAAACACATGGGTTTCAATATCCCCCAGAAATATTCAATTTTCACGGCTTTCAATCAATAAATGAAGCCGAAACAGGGCAAACACCACATCTTTAATTTAAGTTAGTCATATATTTTCATGTTCCAACTTCCGACCCTTATTATTTGATAATTATATACGAGTCTTTTAATACATAACAACATGATGCGTCATAACCTCCCATTCGCGTTAACGCAGTCATGCTTCTTTTGCCCTCTTTTGCCCTTGAAGATGTTCATATTCAACTGGTTGATGAATGATGATGAATGATGATGAAGGATAATGTTTGATGAATGAAGTTGTTGATGCTGAATGATTGATGCTGAGGAGATATGTTTGATGACGATGACTTGTGATCAGCAATGATGAAGGATACGTGATCATGAATGACGTTGATGATCGAACTTTACTTTGCGTTGACGCAATTCATGCAATCATGCATATCTTTGGGAAATGTTCTAAGTATCAGTACAGTTCTAAGTATCAGTGCAGTTACTTGAACTCCACTTACATGTTTGCAGTTTTCAGTGGCATACGGATGTTTTCATCTGCCAGAAAAGTCTTTACACAGAAGCTTTTACACGAAAGAGCTTTTACACAGAGAAGTCTTCACATACACACAGGAGCTTTACACACCGACGTGTTTTTACACAGAAGAGCGTTTACACACAGACGTGTTTTTAGACAGAAGAATGTTTACATACAGGCATGTTTACACAGGGACATCTTTACACACAGACGGGTTGACACACAGAAGCGTTTACACACAAGCTTTTACACAGAAAACACAGAAGCTTTTGCAGACGGATGCGTTTACACAGACAAGCTTTTACACGCAGATGCGTTTACACAGACACGGTTTTACACAGATGTGATAGATAAGCAACTACAACTACAACTACCACTACAACTACAAGTACAAATGCAACTGCAACTGCCACTACGACTACATTACGCTAACTACAGTACACTACATTGCAGCTAGAACTAACACGGCAGCGACAACGACAACAACAACAACAACTACTACAACTACAACTACAACAAGAACTACAACAACAACAACAACAACTACTACTACTACTACTACTACTACTACTAATACTAATACTAATACTAATACTATTACTAATACTACTACTAATACTAATACTAATGCTAATACTGGTACTACTACTGGTACTACTACTGGTACTACTACTGGTACTACTACTGGTACTACTGGTACTACTACTGGTACTACTACTGATACTACTACTGGTACTACTACTGGTACTACTACTGGTACTACTGCTGGTACTACTACTGGAACTACTACTGGTACTACTACTGGTACTACTACTGGTACTACTACTGGTACTACTACTGGTACTACTACTGGTACTACTACTGGTACTACTACTGGTACTACTACTACC
>Ga0126342_10001450_pt1 | contig 33406 bp, 21 predicted proteins | sample Cyp1metagenome_FD_92528 | JGI IMG/M metagenome (GOLD analysis project Ga0126342, IMG submission 92528) | Coral microbial communities from Lord Howe Island, Old Settlement Bay, Australia - Cyphastrea 1 metagenome | ecosystem: Host-associated > Invertebrates > Cnidaria > Coral ...
CCACAAGAAGTAGTTGAGACACTTTTCAAAGCGTTTTTTCATGTACCACCCAGCCGATTTTCAAAAGGTAGGCCCAAACACTTGTGGCCTCCTTAAAACATAGCCACTCGAAAGTCTACATATATGGATATATATATATGGATATATGGATATATATATATATATATGGGGGATTCCCAATATATATATATATATATTTATTTATTTATTTAAATCCATATAAACCCACTCAAACCCATCGTGTCGCAGGAATGTGAAATGCAGTGGGTGGATCCCTGCGGTTTGAGCGACGAGCCCTTTGGATGGTATTTTTTTTGAGCCGAGATGGATGAGTTTAGCAAAAATGGAAATGGGAACTTAGATTTTTAAAGTCATGTTAAAATACCCTCTGGTAAATTAACAGTTGGACCCTGAAAATCACCCATGTTTAGTGGAAACTAATCTTCCAACCCTTATCTGCCAGGGTCTATGTTAATTTACTGGAAGGTAAGTCATGTTAAGTCCACATTTTTCAATGTTATATCATGGTTATATCATGGTTAATGTGGGTAAAACAATGTCATAAACCACCCATGACTGGGAATGGTGAACATACCACGTATTTATGGTGATTTGGGAGATGGTTTATTATTGTTTTACCATATTTTACCCACATTACAGGAAATGGAAACTTGTTTTTCTTAGCTACAACCGATGGGATGAAGAAACTCATGGAATGTTAGGGGATTCCACCCACCAAACATTTCATGGGATTGGTTTGGTCGGGATGCTTACGGGAACCAGTTTAGACAATTCCTTTTTTGATTTGGCTGAACCCCAATGGGATAGGCAAAAACTGAGCTAAGGGTATCCCAAAAAATTCCCTATGGAGAGCATGGGGATCCTGTCGGAGCTAGCATTTCCCAGGCACATGATAGATTGGGATGGGTTGAACGTTAAACCTGAAACAATGGACATATTTGAGTGTGCAATCAGTTGGACATAGGGAAATCCAGGGAATTCCTGTTTAGTGATAATGATGGGACAGGTTTAGTGAAGGGTAGACAGAAGTGTTTATTTCGACGAGCATCGCGCATGTTGCCATCACGTGAGGATCACATAGAGCTGTAACAAAAAAGTTTGTCCTTGTTTCGAAGCATGCAGATGTCCCGCCACAAGTGCCAACAATTATGGTTACTCTCTGGTTATTTAACATAGCCATGGAAAATCACCATTTTTAATAGGTAAACCATCTATAAATGGGCCATTTTCCATGGCTATGTTAAATAACCAGAGGGTAGCTCAGGGGAATTCAACCAATGGTGACTGACCATGAGATTTTGGAGGTCCAAAATTAACAGCCAAATCCATAGGTTTTGAGACCATTTGCAGCAGCCTTTCCCGAGGTCCCAATGTCCATTCAGAAGCAGGCCCAAAAGAGTGAACCCCAAGAGGACTTCCATTTTGAACTGGATGGACAGCCATACGCAAAAAGGTGGAGATATGTCAAGTGTTTTGGGGCTTAGGTGATGTTGGATAGATGAACATAAATAATTTAAGCCACTAAGAGGTGTGAAAGGTGTCAACCAGTCCTTCGCAGGGGACCAACAAATCACCAGATCTGTTGTGATGGCCCTGGTTTCAGAGGTGTAGCTGAAAAGATACTGGGCTAAATCCCGCTATTGTGAAGAAACCTATATCGTGTTGTTGAGATTAAATTTGTGTGTATGCATGCATGCATGGATGGATGTATTGTATTGTATTGTATTGTATTGTATTGTATTGTATTGGAATGTAATGCAATGCAATGTAATGTAATGTAATGTAATGTATGTCTAATATATATATATATACACAGATTATATCCCCATGACATCATATTATTATGTTTTAATCATATTACATCAGATATCAGGGGTCTAAATTTTGGTCGTTCAACCAGATCTCAGACCCACTCTGAGGCCTGACTATGCCACCGTAGGGAAGCTCGGGGGCAGGAAAAACTGAATGGATGATCTTCTTTGATCCATGAAGATCTACCATCTGGTAAACGGTTTACATAAATTGATGTTAAATAGTAGGGTAACTATTCCAAAATGAACCAACTGTTCAGATTTGTGTGCATTACCCTCTGGTAAACTAACAGTTTGAGAACTGGAAAATCACCATTTTGAATGGGAAAATCACCTATTTCGACTGGGCCATGTTCAAGTTCGCAATCTGTGAATGTTTACCAGAGGGTATGATTATCAGTATCTTGAGATACTGATACCTTTCATTTTTTTTTGCCATCAGTATTGTGACAGAGGTTGGTAACTGTCCCATTTTGGGAATATTGGACATCACCTTATAGTAGCCATCTAGTAGACCATATACCATTCATGGTTGGGTGATGTTCAATGGGGACATTTAATGACCCATGTGTGAACTCCCATAATCAACTCATCAGATACTGAAGTGATTAGTTGAAATGACAAGGGAGTGCATTGGATTTCAATTTAGTATAGTATCATAGCATATTATCAGATACAGATTTGCCAATCAGAAAATTTGCTATGATACTAAATCACCATTAGTATCTGATTATAGTTATATGGGAAAATATCACAAAATTAGTATCACCATTAGCAGCATTAGCATCACCATCTAGTATCAATTGGATTAGTATCACCATTTGGTATGATACAGTTGTATCTGATTGGTATCATTGGGAAAATCACCATATAAATCACCATTGGATTGTGAAAAATCTGCCGAGTTCACAAAAATAGCCGTGAGATCTGTGGAGGCGCCAGAAACCGTGAGCCTGGTGGAGGTGCTGGAGATGGCCCACCAGGTGCGATGGCGAGAAGTAGCGGAGAGGAACGGATCGTAGCTATGACTGGAAATTCATGGGAAAACCATAGGAAAACCATAGGAAAACCATAGGAAAATGGAGGTTTACCCTCTGGTTATGTCAAAATAGCTATTGAAAATGGCCATAGAAATAGTGGATTTTCCCAGCTATAAAATGGTGATTTTCAATAGCTATGTTAAATTACCAGAGGGTATATAGATTAGCCTCTGGTAAACTGTTACAGTTTGCGAACTGGAACGATCCACCATGTTGAATAGGTAAATCATGGTAAATCATTCTGAACAGTTGGTTCATTTTGGGATACACTTAGATTACCCTAACAGAAGCTACGAGGCTTCGGTCAACTTCGGAAAAGTGGAGACGTTTCAAACCCAGATCTCTGGAGACGTTTCAAGTATCCCCAACTGGGAATCAAGTGACAAGCCACTGGAGGAACATGTTCCTTTTACCCTCTGGTAAATTAACAGTTGGACCCTGAAAATCACCAATTTTTTAATGGAAACTAGTCTTCCAACCCCTATCTGCCAGGGTAGATGCAGTATTGAATGGTTAAACCCATGATGGTTAAGCCAGGATTTTTGATGGTTAAACACATAAACAATCTTGACTTTTTGATGGTTAACCCATGATTTGGGGGATTGCCTAAAAAGCGAGAAAATAAAAACGATTGACACGACGGGTCCAAAAGATACACAAATTCCGACCTCAACAGATAGGATGAAAAACCGTGAAACCTCTATGAATACAGTACCCCATTTGGAGAGATGGGCATCCATGACCGCCTGATTTGATTGCATTGATCATGGATGGCTAAAACTGCCAACCACTTGGATTATTTTGGAGTATGTACATATGGCAGCACTTCGTGCGATCATCAAGAAGCACGGTGCACCTACCATCGTGGGTAGCGCCTTAGCTCTTGCTCAGAGCGAGGTCGGCTATCCGACGACTGGTTCGGTTAGTACGTGCATCAAGCACGGAGGCCGAACCCTTGTATTCTTCGCATGATTGCAAGGGCCTTAAGCTCGCGCTCACAGCCATTTGCGATGGTGGTTCGCTGCTCCAGATGACAGGGTGTATATACCAGTCAATGAGTCGGATTTGAAGACCATCGATTTTCTGAATACATCCGCAAGCAAGCAGGCCGCCTGGATGAAGCGTTACAACGCTAACCTTCAGGAAGCGGTGCGTCAAGCTGGAAGCCCTCTCTACCTCAGCTAAGTGAGGTGTGTACAACAGGTGATACCTGATGCAGGGACTGTCGATCTCTTGGTAACGGGAAACTTGAAAATAAAAAATATGTTGACTTTTTTTTTCGAGGCTTGAAAGGTTGTCCCTTGCCGCCTTGCAGTGGTACCTGTGTCAAGTACCTGAATTAGGAAAAAGTCACCTGCGTTGGTAATCTGGCAACCATGTCGCTGCCTCTCGCAGCACGCTACACTGTACTGCAGCTTCTGCCAGCCAATTCGCAAGCTCCGGCTCAATGTCAGCCGTGACTGTGCAATTTCGTTGCAACTGGCAGGTCTTGATTTGGTCGATCAACGTTCCTGCCAGTGCATCGCAAAAATACGGCGGGTATTCTTTGTGGGCCGCCGTTTTGAATTTCCCATCTGTACCCAGCCCGATAGCCACCCACCTCTTGTGGCTTGGCTGCTTCCGGCATCTGTCTACTATACATGGATGCCCTAAAGCGGGGAAGTCGCAAGGCAAGGAGCCCAGTCGGCTTGCTAACTGTACAGCCCCAACGCCACTGACTGACCGTATGGAGAGCAATGTCCGGATGGGCACACAGAAGTTGGATCCACGGGGTACACCAGATACTCGCAGCTTCTTGGTTCTGTGGAATGGCCGGATGTTCACTGATGTAAAGTCCCCGTGTCCTCAATGCCCACGCCACTGTCGTAATCATCTGCATGAAGAACAAAGTCCCCTGTTTCAGTTGCCTCAGCTCCTTAGCGGTAAGGTGCCTGCGTCCAAAAAGTCTTTGTCTATCACGCAGCGGTCTTGGGAAATGCTTGGTGTCGATGGGTGATTCGATTTCAAGAAAGAAATGCCGGGCTGCTGACCAGGTTTCACAGGGTGCCCCTGTGAGCGTTGCTGCTATCTTACCTGCCTGGTAAAGCTTGAGCAGTTGCTGCCACGTGACACCTTGGTGGTGCAAGTCACCATATGTCGCCGAGTTAGCCGTATCCAGTGATAAAACCAGGATCTGTACCCCTGCTTTGTGGGCCCAAAAATGTAGCCGTTCATGTACATCGCCTTCCCTTCTCCGCCCACTGAAAAGGTGGGCAATGACAAACAGCTTCCCCTGGCAAGGATGCTGGTACATCGGCATCTGGGCTTCATCTGGTAAATCCAGCCATCTAGCTTTCCTGACTTGCTCGAAAAATTTCTCTTGGTCTTCAAAAACTCCCGGCACATGTGCTGCACTGGTTGCTCTTTCTTTAGGATTGGCATGCCCTCTTTGGGGTTGTCTGTGTGGAAATGGCAGATCCTTGTCGGTCTCCAGAAATGCATCCTTGGCTTTCAAGTGGGCAATTTTGCGCAAGGTTTGTACACGAGGGAAATCCTCGATCATCTGTGCATATTCTTCGTCCACAAGTCTCTCTGCAACTCCATCAACAAATCCCGCAATCACATCTGGCAGACAATGTTGTCCCCATTGGAGAATCTCATACTCGATCCATTCGTCCATCCCTTCGCCAAACTTGAAAAGGACTGCTAACCATCGATCTGGCAGCAGTGTCACATTTTCTTCGGCAAATCCATCCGCACAAAATTCTTGGTACCATTCTTCTGTGGTTACGGTCAGGAAGGTACATAACCGTGCCTTGGCCGAGTCAGGGTCCTCTGGCATACAGGAGATACACAATTCCTGCTGGAGGCTTTGAAGTTTCGCTTGCAGAGTCCTCTGGTCTTCCTGTCCTCGGTCTGGAACAGGCTGCATGGGACCTTGTGCTCGCAGAGCTTCAACCCTACCTAGGCCCTTGACTTCATGAGGCATGAGGCTAAAACCGCCAATCTCCTGCTGTGCCTTGAACCCTCTTCTGCGCAGTGCTTGGTAGCACGGATTGACCCCGGTGCGTCTAGACACATATGACAAATGTTGATAGAGACGCTGTTTCGTCCAAAAGTGTCGCAGGCATTCAGGACATGTGGCTCCTTCCAACAGATCATGCTCCAAAGAGAACTCTTGATGGGCTTGACGTTTATGGGTGGCCAGGCCCTGGGCTGGCGTGAACTGTCTCCCACATCCACAAGCAAATGTACATGTCAAGCCATCCGCTGCATCAAAGGGAGAGGGATCAAAGCTAGCATTGGCCTCTTCCAGGACACGGAAAAACTTCTTGTGCATGCCGATGAGTTCATGCATCATAGTCTCCTGAAAAAGAAAACGTCTCCATGCCTTGCGAACACCAACTTTCCATGCATCACCTCCTGCCTGCCAAAAATCAAAAAGCTCAGTCAAATCTGCATTCTCAGGCTGACTGACACTCTGGATGGCTTGTAGTGGGAGATTCCCATCCTGTTCCAAGGCACTAAGCCAGGCAAGATCGTGCTTGAGGCCAAATAGCCATGAATCTGTCAACAAAGCTTCTTCCCTATGCAAGCAGTGTTGCAACATCTCAGGTCCGTGCTGCCAAACTCGCTGTGCATACAGGAGCCTGTCTACCGCAAGTCTTGCTCTGGGAGAGGAAATCTTTGCTCGATGGAAAAGAGTGGCTGCATTGGTATGGAGTATTTCTTCTGGTTTCAATCGGAAAATCCTCCGCAACATGGAAACAAGCGTGGCATGCAGCTTCGCAAGTTGCCGAGTCGTTGGCGTCTTCCAGGCTCCCATACCAAAGAAAAGTCGACTTTCGATCAGTGCACGAAAGAGTCTGAGCCTTGTGTTTTCAGGAATGTGCTTGTTGCACAAAATAGGTGCTGCTATTTGCGCAAAAGCACTTTTCGCCATTCCGATTCTGGTGGCAATTTCTTGATCCATTGAGTGATTGGAGCTGAAAATGGTCCCTAGGTGCTTGTAATATGCCATGAAGTGGATGAACACTGGTTGTCCTGCCAGCATCACCTCCATGCCAGGCTGAGATGTCAATTGAAATTTGGCTCTCATCAATGGAGCTCCTGGGCCACGAAATGTCGCAACTACGCTAGTCTTGCCTTTTTGGAAATTCAGGACAAACCCTCGAGTTGCAAAAATCTTATGCACGGCCAGCAGCGTATCTTCAATGGCACCTGGGAGATCTGCTGCACTAACTGTGGCAACCGGAATAGCTACATCATCCGCCCAAATGACACTTTCCGCATGTAAGTCAGCTCTGTGCAAAATGTCTTGCAGATCATGGTTACTGGCAACTACATCATTCAACTCTGTGGCTATATCAGCCATCAGGATATGAAAGATGCAGTCCGCAAGCGGCGATCCTGGTCTTGTGCCTTTCCTGGTCACAATGGGTTGGTATGCGCCAGGGACATACATCCAGGTTCCCGTGTGAAAATCTTGGATCAACTGTGTGATGAAAGGCGGTGCACCTAGACGCTCTAGCAGGCTGGGCAATTGCAAGAGCTCAATAATGTCCCGGACTGGAAGTCCTTCATGGAGCAAACGTTCCAGGACAGCTTCAACATCATTTGGCACAACAATTCCTGAAACCAATTCACGGATTAAGCAATGGAAAGCATTGGCCAGGTCAATGAAGACAATTGCCGAAGATACATTGAGTGAATCCATGATACGTCCAAAAAAAATGGAGTATGTATGTACATCTACAATAATCATTTGTCATAATCATCTCTTTCCATCTCACGCAGTGGGATCCCCAGCCTGTCAGCGGCCAGGTGGCGGACATTCTCTACACGCATGCGGTGAAATGGACAGTCCTTTGGCGATGTGGATGACAAAACATTGGAACATGGGTGGCTTTTCCCAATATGTTCTCAATAGTTTCAATATTGATCATTATTTTCCCAGTATTTATCCTATTGAAAATGGATATGTTATTTTCTGGGGACTCTACTTTTCAATGTGAAAATGGATACCCAACATTTTGCGGGGATCAAATATCTGGGTCAAAAAATCAATGGGTTTCTTTTTTTCGGATCTGATGAAAATTGTTTGTTTTGTCGTTGCGAAACGGGTGTCCCATGCACTCTGAGTTTTGAAGTAATGTAAAGACATGAATATATTTATATAGTTGCATCTATAATCCTCAAATGTCTCAGCACCTATGGGAAAAAATGGACGTGTCGCATCAATTCATGTATACAGTAATATAATGATAATATATATATACACATTAATCTATATATTATATATACATACATTATATATATAGATAGGTTCAAGCAAAGGATGCTTTTGCTGGTTTTCGTAATATAGATCATTCTTATACTTATGTTCTTGTTTGTACTGCAGCATGTTGTCGACCTTTGTGTCTCTCTCTCTCTCTCTCTCTCTCTGGCTGCTGCGAAGTCTAAACCACTGCTAGGGTGCGGCTGCTGTTGTTTTTTCCTCCTGTCTCTTTCCGACTGTGTCTCTTTGGTCATCTTTGCTCATCTTCGGTCATCTTTGAACCTCGATTGAACCTCGTTTGGGGCATCCTCTATTTATATCTTTGCACGACAAGTGGACCTGTTCACTTCAAAGCAAGTCATTCGTTCCCGGAATTCCCACAACCACCAGGGCAGACTCTGCCCGTGCTACTGCTGCTACTGCTGTTGCTGCTGCTGCTGTTGGTGTTGGTGTTGTTGTTGTTGTTGCTGTTGCTGTTCCTGTTGCTGTTTGCTTGTTTGCTTGTTTTGTTTTGTTTTGTTTGTCTGTGTTTTGTTTTGTTTTGTTTGTTTGTTTGTTTGTTTGTTTGGTTTGTGTGTTTGTGTGTTTGTGTGTTTGTGTGTTTGTTTGTTTGTTTGTTTGTTGATTTGTTTTTGTTGTTGCTGTTGCTGCTGTTGCTGTTGCTGTTGTTGTTGTTGTTGTTTTTGTTGGTTTCTTGCTGATCCTTTTGATTCACATTGTTTAATAGGAAATGCTGCTTCCAAAACACACGACTATAATTTGACTATAATATGCTTTTGGTGATTGTTGCTTGAGGAATGCCCATAGGAATATAACATAACAAAACTATTAGTTCACTATTAAACCATGAAATCCTTACGTTTTTTTTCTTGAAAAACCACCTTGAAAATCACCAAGGTGGACGACATGGTGAACTTGGCTTCATATGGAGGCAAGGTGGAAGGGCATTTTCTGTGAAAAACATGTTGGTTACCCTCTGGTAAACATACAAAAACTATGTACAATCACAAATTTTAATAGATAAATCAACTATAAATGACCATTTTCAATAGTTATCGTAAATTGCCAGAGGGTAGGTTTACCAATATGTTTTTGGGAAACATGAAACATGAAACCAATGGGCCAATGGAATATAATCATGACGAAAGTTCAAGGACCAGATGTTGCTCTCACTTCAGTCAGAATATTGGGGAACGTTGGAACATCACAAGACAATGGTGTTAGCCTGTTTTAACAAAGCATGTTTCAGGATGTTCCAACTATGTTTCTTTTGGACATCATTTTTCATTGTGATTGGTAAAAATCTATAACCATTTATAACCATGATAAATTGAACTCATTTTTATCACAGTCTCTTGTTTCATGAGCTCACAAAACTTGGAGTAAGAAATTTCAATTCAAGAGAATGGATATCTGGTTGGTGGTTTGGAACATGAACTTTGTTTTTCCATATATTGGGAATAATAATTCCCAGCTGGACTTTCATATTTTTCAGAGGGGTTGGTATACCACAAACCAGATATGAAATCATCACGTATCTCTTGTGGAGCTGACCAACAAAGGCTGCGAATTTGATCAACCAATCGGGTTATGGTTGCGGGTTATGTCGGCGGAACGAGCAGATATTATGCATGGGGAAAAAAAAACACAACTAGATAAAGGATTGTATTTGTTTTGTGTTTTTTTGTTGGATAAAAGGACGTGCACCCAATTCAGCTTTTGTTGTTCAATCAACCAACAGGGTGGTATGGAACAGTTGGCATGGAACAAATGGCAGGGCAATTTCCCTCTATGCAACCAACTCCTATCATCTCAATCAGTGACCCAAATACGTTGACATGAAGATGTCAAAACTTTCGATACCATTCTTGGAAATAAGATGACTTACCGGAGGGTAGTTTGTTGTGAACGGAAGGATACCGAGTTCAATGGTATTGATCCACACATGCTGTGAGAATTGGGACAAGACTTGGGATACTTGATCCCTTCTAGGATTCTCCAGTGATTTGTGTCTTTGCTCCATGGCTTTGGCTTAGGGCACGCAACTTCCCCCCATGGCGACCTACCCGCATTTCACACACCTTAAGTAGCTAATATGGTTGGTTACATATCCCGTTACCCTCTGATAAACTAGCATAATTATGGGAAATCACAATTTTTACTGGGAAAATCACGATGAATGGCAATTTTCAATAGCTATGTAACAAATTACCAGAGGGTAATACCACCAGCCAGTATCCCATGCCAATTACCAGCGCGTCGCCAGGGGAACCAGTGGCTGGTGTGCACAGCTTCCTGTTCCAATTCGAGACCACCTATGAGCGCTGGGGGTCGTGGACGTCACATTTTCTGGGATCTTCGGAACACCGAAAACAAAAAAAAAAACTGGAAGCGTCAAATTCTAGACCGTCGAATTTAGGGGTACCCTCTGGTTATGTCAAAATAGCTATGGAAAATCACCATGATCAATGGGAAAATCCACTATAAATGGTCATTTTCAATAGCTATGTAACAAATTACCAGAGAGTATATCACTTTTCCCAAGAAAACGAAGAGCTCCAGTTCCAGAGCGGAGTAGTTTTGATGTTTTAATTCAAGTCCAAATGGGGCCTCATTGCACAAACCATTGAATCAGGTCGCCTACGATGCCCTAAAACATGTTTCGGCTACGGGCGACTTGATTATGAAAATCCACTAGGGAACACGTCAATGGAAACACCATAACCACTAGGTTAGCATCCTAATGCATCCTATATATATATATACATATGCAGTAAGAATCAGTAGGTTCTGGATCATTTTATCCTCTAGTTTGGAAATACAACACTAACATTTTTTATAGCATATATCATCCGGAAAAACGAAACTGATGATCTTATTTTACATACTGATATCTTCTTGGAAATTAACATAGCTATGGAACATCACCACTTGAAAATAGTCAAAAATTGGGTTCAGCAAACAATAAATATGGCCAAAAATGGATCATATTTTCCATAGCATTTTCCATATAGCTATGCAAACGTCACAGCGATAGTCCGCGACTTTCGGAAAGCGACGTCCGCTCCAGGAGAAATCCGCCCACTTCCGACCCTCCGCGGACTATCTCTTCAAGGTCGCCATGGCCCATGCCCCGGATGACGGCGCCGCCTTTTTTGGAACGAGGACATGGCTTTGTCTGATTAGAAATGATATTTATTGGGGATAATTAAGTACTTCAAGACCATGGCATTCATAACCAATCTAGAAAAATCTAACAATTCTTTTTCTAGAATTGTCAAAAAAGTTAGACTCTAAAATGGCCAAATAACCAATCTAGAAAATTCTAATATTTCTATTTGATGCCATTTGGCCATATTTGGCCATAGATGTTCTTCGAATTTTCTCGCCAAACATGGCACGGCCACGAGTTCACGACGCTCCCAAGGCCTTGGTGACGCTGTTCTGGATTCTGGCCTTGGCTCCCAAGACGGGGCGGTTCAACACACCGTTGCGAATCACGGAATCAGCAGAAGTTATTTAAGTACATTATCGCTGATCATATGTGTGATTTTTTACCCATGACGGATCCATGGTGCTGGTATATTAATGCTAACATCAAGGGGCTATATTGATGGGATCCATGGCACACCATATATAGCAGCACCATGGATCCGTCATGGGTAATGATACCCTCTAGTAATTTAACAATATTTAACATAGCTATTGAAAATCACCATTTTTAATGGGAAAATCCACTATTTCTATGGTCATTTTCAATAGCTATTTTGACATAACCAGAGGGTATATCATATGGCAGATCATGGTCCCGCAAATCCCAATCTAGTTTTAAAGGGACGAGGTGAAAAACTCGAAGGTGAGGCCGAGTCTGGTAAAATAACTCGGTGAATTCTATGGGTTTTATGGATGTGTATGGTAAAGATAGCTATATATCATTATATATCCATATCAATCCATATCATATATATATATATACATGGAATAATGGGGGTTATAAACCAAGAAACATCGCTGAGGCTCTCGCAGCTTGTAGCTTCTCTTCTGCCAACTGGGTTTGTCCATGGGCCATATATGAAGCAAATACCAACTTTAATGGAACATAAGAGGAGTAATTTACGAGTTTCCCTTCACATGTTCTTGTTTCCAAACATTTCTCGGACCCAACTCGCCAGCTTTAAGCGTTTCGAGTGTTTTGACTCGAAGCCTTGATATGGTCATTTTGGTTCAGCATCAACGTCTTCAACAAGTCCGCGGGGAGGGAAATCTGATGCCTTAGGAGCAATAGGACATTTGATCACAATTGATAAAGGAGCAGGACTGGTTGCCAATGGCTTGAAAAGCAACTGTTACTGTAAGTTGATTTGTATTTGTATTTGTATTTGTAGTTGTAGTAGTAGTAGTAGTAGTAGTAGTTGTTGTTGTTGTTGTTGTCGTTGTTTATTGTTTCTTGTTTTTTGTTGTGTGTTGTTTCTTGTTCGTTGTGTGCGTTGTGTGCGTTGTTTGTTGTTTGTTGGGTGTGTGTGTGTTGTTTGTTGTGCGTTGTTTGTTTTTTGTTGTTTGTTGTTTGGTGTTTGTATTTTGCTGTTTGTTGTTTGTTTGTTTGTTTGTTTGTTTTGTTGTTGTTGTTGGTGGTGGTGGTTGTTGTTGTTGTTTTGTTGTTCTTGTTTCTTGTTTCTGTTTTCTTGCTTGTTGTGTGTGTTGTTTCTTGTTTGTTGTGTGTGTTGTTTGTTGTTTGTTGGGTGTGTGTGTGTGTGGCGTTTGCTGTGTGTTGTTTGTTGTTTGTTTTTTGTTGTTTGTTGTTTGGTGTTTGTATATTTTGCTGTTTGTTTTTTGTTGTTTGATGTTTGTTGTTTGTTGCTGTTGTTGCTGTTGTTGCTGTTGTTGCTGTTGTTGCTGTTGTTGCTGTTGCTGTTGCTGTTGCTGTTGCTGTTGTTGTTGTTGTTGTTGTTGGTTGTTGTTGTTGTTGTTGTTGGTTGTTGTTGTTTATTGTTTCTTGTTTCTTGTTTCTTGTTTGTTGTGTGTGATGTTTGTTGTTTGTTGTGTGTTGAGTGTTGAGTGTTGTGTGTTTTCTGTTGTCGTTGTTGTTGTTGTTGTTTGTTGTTGTTGTTGTTGTCGGTGTCCTTGTCCTTGCCGTTGCCGTTGCCATTGTTGTTGTTGTTGTTGTTGCTGTTGCTATTGCCGTTGCCGTTGCCATTGTTGTTGCTGTTGCTTTTGCTGTTGCTATTGCTGTTGCTGTTGCTGTTGCTGCTGCTGCTGCTGGTGCTGGTGCTGTTGCTGTTGCTGCTGCTGTTGCTGTTGCTGTTGCTGTTGCTGTTGTTGTTGTTGTTGTGTTGCATGACTTTACTTGGTTGGTTGGTTTGAATCCCAATGTTGGTTGATCCAATCCTGTTTGTTGTCTCATGAATTGCAATAAATATGATAGTTAAAAACAAGTCCCATTTCTTGTTGGTGAAGTCTCAATATTCACTCATTTAAAGTATATAGAGTAATGTTTATAGATGAAATATAGAGTAATGTTTATAGATGAAAATTGTTGAAGAGAAATCACCATTTCTGTGGGTGAACTCAAGAAACACCATTTTTCCAAGAGAAACCACCTTTTGTTGTGGGTGACATGGCTGCTCTTTTCCCACTGCTTGGTTGATCAAAAAAAAATATGTTTCTTGTCATGAAAATCAACCAACAGGTGGATGAGAAAACGTATATCATACAGGCTCCGCAACATGTTTTCATATTTTTCCCTAAAAGGACAATAGTGCTCGATTGATGATTTTTTCGGGATTTGATCCCTAAGTATGAGGTTTGAGCATTGAAGTTGGGGATTGTTTTTCCTTTATTCCCATTTAACCATGATTCCATCGTTACCGTAATACTCCCCATGAATCCTATTGTTGAATCCGTTATCACTATTAATCCCAAGAAATCACCATTAAGTCACAATTAAATCACATACTATTGAACAAAATCCCATTAAGTCATAATTTAAATCATATTAAGTCACCATTACAGTAAATCACCTGTAAATCACCTTTCGATGTGCCAGGATCACCTTAACGGGAGAACGGGTGGACTGGCAGATGCCACAGCCGTGGCGAGCCCTAGTGGTGGGATTCCGTGGTGATTTCATGGTGATTTGATGGTAACTTCATGCTGACTCATGGTGATTTCATGGTGATTCATAGTGATTATAGTGAGAAATAGTGATTATTCATGGGATTACTAACGAAAGCGGATTCTGAAATATACGTTCACCAACAAACATAGGGATATGATTTATCCAGCACGAATGAGATTTCACGAAATAGTTGGGATTTGGTTGGTGGTTTGGAACAAAAAATGGATGGCTTAGGGTACTGCAGTGCAGAATGTAACCATGATTTTATATAGAATACACACATATAATATGTATGTGTATGCATCATATATTTGATCTTTCAAAAACCATAGATAAAATAGGTGGTACCCTAAATGTTGATGGTTTATCATCAGTTTTACCCCTAGATTACATTTGTTTGGATATCTCCTATTTACATCTATCTATAGACACGTCCACACATCCATACTACTACTTTGTATATTACATTCCATTCCATTACACCACTACATTACTTTTTACATTGTTCTTCATTGCATTGCATGACATTTATTTAACACGACATACGACAAACATCACAGACCTACCTTCCGTGGTGACCTCGCTGGAAGGTGTTTTTGTTTTTTGGGGAATCATCCCCAAAGTCCCAAAGAGCCGAACTTTTCAAGTGAAATATTATGAGTTCCCCAGACACTATATATAATACTGTGATTATATCCATGTGTCACATCATATTATTTTATAATATTCTATCTTACATCATATGTCATATGTATTCATATGTCATATACAATGTATATATATATAATATATATATATATATATATAAATACTATATATACACAGACGTGACCAGACGAGCCGCTCTCAGGTGGCGAATGGTCAAGAGTTTCGGGTGCGAGCTGCAAGGACCAGCTGTTCGACCTGGTGGATATGAGGATTTTTGGATTGCGATACTTGGGATATAAACATAGCTATTTAAATATCCGTTTACTGGGTGGATTTAACATGATTTAACCATGGAAAATAGATGATGATTTAGTTGGATATGTATAATGTACTCGTATATTTTGTTTTTGGGTTGTTTTTGTTATTGGAATAATTATTATACGTATTATATATATATATATGTTTATATATGTATGGATATAGAAAATCAACTACAGTATCTATACTATAATTGGGTGCAGTTGAGGTCAACGCGTATAACCATGGTTATACACCCTATACGGGGCCCCTATAATATTGTTTATCCACTTGCAACTGGAACTGCATCTTACTGGGATTTTTTTGTCTCGCCTGGGAAGACAGATGGAAGGTGTCCCTTTTTTATGGGCCCCCACCGAAATCATCCAACATTGGCAATTTGTTGAAATTTGGGATACCTAAATGTTCAAGATCAAATTTAATTTAAAATTATTCCAAAAACATGTTGTATTTTGGTTTCAACATTTCAGACGGACCCTTCTGAATACCAAGTGACTTAGAGGGGTACCCCATGACTTAGATCATCGGGATGATCTCACCGTGAAACATCAGATTGTTTTCAGAGTTTTTACCATGAACAATGTAGATTTCAGCATCAAAACGGGGGTTTAAAAAAAAAATGGCGATCCCCAAGTCACCATTCACCATGAGTTTCAAGTACTAAGTCATGGTCCAATTTTCGGATGATTTGGGGTATCCAGATCCCCCCCTCCAACGCCGGCGTCGATGGCAGGAACCCACTTCACGGTGACGGATGGCTACACTGTGCAGGTCCTAAATTCGGCCCCTCGGAGGTCGCAGTCCATCCCTCGAATTGTGATTTTAATTGTCAAAAACGAAAGGGATAGATAAGGTGGGGGGCCCTCAGTTTCTTATTGCTTCCTTAATTTAGTAGTGGGTTTAGGTTGAGCGTTAACTATCAGCAGAAAGATTTGCAGTCAGCAAAAGCCCACACTGAGGAGGACAAGCCAAGCAAAGACCCACGGAAATTACAAACCAGCAGCTAGTTTGTTGTGTTTGGGGTTTGGTGGTTTAGATGCAAAAAATGCAAAGTAGCGGCTAGTTTGCACTTTTTGGGATTTGGTGGTTTCAGGAAAGTATAGATCTATAGTCTATAGTTGATTTCTGTTGATTTTCTATATCCCATCAACAATCCCCAGTAAATGTCCAAGTCATCATCTTCATCCATTCCATGTTGGATCTCCAACTAACTCACCATTTTCCGTGGTTTTCCATTCTTTTTCATAGGCCTTTCAGCGGCTTTTCATAGGTTTTCTTCCATTTTGCCATCATTTCCAAGTGTTCACTGGTTTTTCATGGGCTTTTCATCGCTTTTTCATAGGTCTTCATCCATTGTGCCATGGAAAATTGGTGAACAAAATCCCCAGCCTTTCGTGGCCGTGGCGCCGCCATGGCCGAGGACGGCTCGTTGTTTCTCCACTTCGAGGCCTGTGGCGATGGCCCAGTGCTGGCGGTGGACTTCGGGCAGGGCGGCGAGGTGATCGCCTGCTGCGAGACGCTCAGCGGCCATGGTTGATGGGTTGGATGGTGGTTTAATGGTGGTTTAATGGTGATTCATAGTGATTAATAGTGATTATTCATGGGATTACTAATTGAATAATAGCAATATGGTTAATAATAGTGGATCAATAGTGATGTAATAATGAATAATAGTGATGTAATAATTGTGATTTCATAATAGCACGATGATTTAGTAATAGCAATATGGTTAATAGTGAATCACTATTAATAATAGTAATTAACAGTGAATAAATGCGGTTCAATTCATAGTTCACTATCAAACCAAATGATTAATCAATGTGGTTTAATTCATAGTGACTAATAGTGAATAATAGTGAACTATAGCATGTAATGGCAACATGGTTACAGTGATTAATAGTGATTCATATGGTTGATATAATTAAACACTGGTGGTTTAATGGTGGGTTAATATATAGTGCTATAAAGCATGATTAAACCATGAATAACGGAATAACAGTTCGTTTAATGGTGATTCATATATAGTGAGTGCTATACCATGATTAAACCATGAATGATATAGTGATATGATAATATTATATATATATATATATTATATGTCATTACTATAATTTAATGATTAATATGGATTAATATAGTGATTCATATTGGGATATGGTTAATGACCATGGTTAATAACGGTGGTTATTGGTGATTCATAGTGGTGGTTTAATAGTGATTCATATAGTGATTAATGTATATATATATATATGTAATATAGTGATTAGTAAAAATCTGATGTTTCAATAAATAGTGGTTCAATGGTGACTATATAGTGGTTTAATGGTTTCACGTTGATTCATATAGGGTTTCCATAAATGGGGGATCCACAAAATGTAATGGAAAATCCGAAAATAAAATGGATGATTTAGGGGTACCACCATTTCAGGAAACTTCCATATAGTGATTCATATGGTGATATATTTAAACAATAGTGGTTTGAATATTAATATAGTGATATATATATATATATATGTAATTATGTATATATATAGTGGTGAATTAATTCTGATGATTCATGGGGACACCATGAATACAGTAATCATCAATAGTGGTTAATTAATGATCAATATTCACTGATGTTAGTGGTGATTAATAGTGGTATAGTGATTAATGATAGTGGTAAAAAAAACATCACCAATTCATATTGATATGGGGAATCACCATATATAGTTGTGAATTGTGGTCCTTCTCATTGGGATCTCATGGTGATACAATGGTGATATAGTTGATAAATTACTGGTTGATGCTAGTTATGTTGACGATTTGGTGGGGGCTCATGCCAATGATTGTAACTGTGGATAAAGAATGGTAAACCATTGATACATACTGTAAATCTGATTTGGTATTACACATGCATACACCAACTTAAATTGCGTTGCGTGACATTGCATTGCATTAAAGCACAGCACATGACATGGCACTGCATCACATTCAGTAAGATGAAGCAGTTGCACTGATTCAGATGGTGGAACCAACGCTCCAAAGATTTTCCAGAACCCTTCATGGGGGAGCAGGGTTCAGGTGCCAGCTATCCTCAAAACGATTGGACATTTTGGCACAGATAGGGACCAATTCACTACCTGGGTCAAAACCTCGAAGCTTGGGAAGATACTAACTTTTGCCCATCAGCTGGTGCTGAGGAAAGGTACTCAATCTACCTGGATCGAAAATGGCAAGGCACACCCGGCACGGCGGTGTCAAAAATCTGTACCATTGGGGGGATGAACTGTACCATTTCCAATGGAAAAATCTGTGGCGCTTTGCGCAATGGACAAAAAGATGTGCGCGTGGAATCTGTTGGTGTCAATACTTCGTTGTTTTTACTCTCAATCCTAGCTGTTGTATGCTGTTGTAACGTTTTTCACTGCTGGTATATTCTGCATCCTATTCAACTTGGGTTATTTTAGTTGTTGTAAGTATGTTGAAAATTGTTGAAACACATGTCGAAGAGTTTCGTTTTGGTCAAGTCGTTGCAGGTTTTCAGGCGTGTCTGGCAGTCCCATCATATATGTCATTAGTTTTGGTTTGACATGGTTTGGCCCAATTTTTGTGGGTGAGACTACAATGTTTGCATATGTTTGCCAGTTAAAGGCCCAGCATATGATGGTTGGTGTCCTGTTGCTGCTAGTTAAACCACAATTCTTGTCATCATAATTCATAATGCAGCCTAAACCATTTGTTGGTTAAAGGCGGACTCAGGACACTCAGCCTGAAAGTTTCTGGGGCCAGTTCTAGCAGGTTGAACCAACTGTCAAGACGCTGTGAAATGGCCACAGTATACGAGAGAAACGGAGCAAGCCCCAAAAAGAAAACTAGACCAGCCAATTGCTGAAATAGATTAAGTATGTTTAATTTATGTGAATTTTACCACAGAGGATAGGAAAAAAAAGTCACAATCATCACTGATCACCATTTTGGTATGATTCCCACTTATCACTTTTTACAAGTCTATATCACTTATCATAATAATCACCCTCCTTAACAGTAAAATATCACTGACTACTATTCTCTATGTTTTTGTGATTTTACTATGTCCCAATGTTTTATGGCTAAAACCCCACTTATGAACCGTTTAATAACTTACTACGTTCATCTTTTTTTTTAAAGATGATCTAATGATTCCCGTCCATTTTGTGTTACTATACTCAAACAGATGATCTGATCTAGAGATTCTTTTTTGGATGATCTAGAGATTTCTTTTAGATGATCTAATCACTTACCAAAAATTCCCCATGTTTTTCGAGCCGTTCACAGCCGTTTTTTCGACCCGTTCACGTTGCGTTGCAGGTAGTGCGACAGCAGTGGGTCTCCAACTTCACGATGCTCACGGACATTGCGGTGGATCGGACCCCTTTGGAGGTGCGACGGTCGGTACAACCAACGGGGATTTGGTGGTGAAAACCAAAGGGTTTCTATGAGGTTGGCTCATGGATTTCTATGAATTACAGGTTATATATATATATATATGTATGTATATATATATATGTATATATATATATATATGTATATGTATATTTATATATATAAATATGTATGTATATATATATATGTATGTATGTAATGTATGTATGTATATATATATATGTATGTATATATATATATGTATATATATATATATATGTATACATATATATATATATACATATATATATATATACACATATATATATATATACATATAATGGAATTTGTCAAATTGTCAAAAGCTGGATTTATTGATTTCTAAAAACATGATTTAGGGATTTCCTAAAATGGGGGTACCCCATTAACGCTGGATATTTTTTTTGGGGCTTTTTTTGGGAAATCCAACAATTTACATCGATTTCACTGGATATTGCTTCTTGTGTTGACGTTTCACTTGTTTTTTATGGACACCTATTTTTGGACAAGTGCCAAACAGGAAAGATTCTTCAAACCAGGGGATATATTTCACCCTTTGAGTAATCCGTTTATGAACCTTTCATCATCCACAGTTATCCTTTGCTTCCAGACTGGGAATACGTGGAATCTGCCAATTTTGAAGTAGGCAATAACTGTATACATTGCGATTCACCCCTTACACATAGGATTAACACTAAAAATAACGCCAGTCATGTATGAGTAATTTGCAAAATCCTGACTTGGATGCACCCCAAAAGCCAGCTAAAGGTTTGTTACTTTGCAAGGTATCGACAAGTGAGTACATTGTGGTGATATGGGGAATGCGAATGTATTGTTCAAAGACTTGTGGATGTTATATATATAATTATATATATACTATGGCCATTTAACCAGCAATAATGAGGATCTGATGATATATATATATAGCATTCAGTCACAGGCCGTACATTTAGCCATGGCGGAGGCGATTCGCACAGTTCTGCAGACCCGGCTGTGCCCACTGTGGATGAAAGAGTTGCAAGATGCATCGATGAAAGGATGGCAGACTTGATCACCAAACTTTCAGTAAATGACGATTCCGTGGCAGCATCGTATGCTGATGCACAAATGGTGGGGCTGAAGGATGAGTTGAAGATCAGAGTTTGCCCCGCTCTGTCCACACCCAACGAATTGGGGCTGCGACCAGATGAGGCAGACCATTCAGAACCTGAAGGAGCAGCTGCCACTCTTGGCAGTGTCACGGCAGGTGCCACTACAGTGGCAAGAGCAGTCCCGGTGTCGGAAATAGATGCCAGAGAACAGTTCGGACTTTCATATTTTTCAGAGGGGTAGGTATACCACCAACCAGTTGTGTGCATCTACATTCTACCTGTTCAACCTGTATCTTCTTGCCTCAAGTGGTGGTGACTGCAAACGACCCCCCTCCATGCCTGGGAAATGGTCTAGGAATTCATTGATTTGAGACTTATCCCATGAGTATCCCTATGAAACCATATCTGGTTGGTGGTTTCAAAGGGATACTCATGGGATGTCATCCTTCCCATTGACTCCATCATTTTTCAGAGGGGTTCGTAGGTATACCACCAAGCAGCCATAGTTAATCAATCATTAACCACCATTAACATCCATTAACCACCATTAACATCCATTAACATCCATTAAACACCATTAACCACCATTAACCACCACCATTGACCACCATCAACCACCATGAACCACTATTAACCATGGGAATTTGCCACATCGACCAACCATGGATTAATCCGGTATCCCTTTGACCTGGATTCCGATGACCTTTGCAGACCGATGACCACATCGATGCCTTGGCCATCCGTCCCTTGGTGTCACCCAATGGGGCAATGTCTCGTAGCATTCAACAGGTGAATCATATCTAAAACTGGACATGTACATAATTCTACAACCAGGTTAGGAAGTGTTCAGAAAGTCAAAATTATCTATGTATATCCATGGATATCCCATATTTTTGCAACCGCCAAAATCTCAGACTTACCGACGTACCTGACTTTGTTGGGGGGTTCATGGTGCTGGTTTCGCAACCCAGAGTGGCAAGATATACGTCAGAACTTGGTTGAGAACTCCCGATCACTTGGACGAGCACTCACTGTATCAGTAGATCAATGGTCTAGGATTATCTAAATGTCATCTATGAGGGACATCACAGTATCCAATATAGACATTTTCCTTGGAAATGATTTTCTAGAAGTGTCTTTTATCGAATTTTCTAGATCAATGGTAATGGGGTAAACCCAGCAATGAACCATCTCAGCAGCGAAGCAGTGACATATTTTGTGACATATTGTGACATATTGTGACAATTTCCATCATCATTCCATATGCCAATAGAGGTATATGGATGTATATGGTATACCCATGTATAGCCAATAAGAGACCCCACTTGGTACATCAAACAGAATCATTTCATTGAGGGCCACCTCTCGCAGATTGCATGGCGGCAAGCAATCATTGACAAAAAATGCTGGAAATGTAACCAATAAAGAAATATATAAATCATAGAAAATCACCGGGTAAACCTTAGGGGTTAACCAAAACTTGGGATTTCCACTGACATTTAGTTGGGCTCATCATTCAAAGGAATGGTGAGCTGGTGTTTAGGGTTGGTGGCATTGGAAAAAAGCAACAATGACGACGACGATCACAACAACAACAACAACAACAACAACAGCTCAAGATCCAGGGAATGATGACCCTACAGCTCTCCCAGGATTCCAAACCCCCGATGCAAACAAAGAAATCATGATTGTTTGAAGCAAATTGGATGCGGACAGGCAAAACTGTGACAAGATGTTGTTTGCCACCAAAGCAACGATTCGTAGCCATATCCCCATTTGGGTTATGTACAGTATGTATACTCCAACTATAGTACAATAGTTGTTGTCTGATGTTATACTCCAATGATCCTTATGAAATTGGAGTGATATGTAATGGAAATCCCCCTTACTGTATATCCCATTATATATATGACTAGTCAAAGCCCATTATATCCCCGTCATAAATGATTTTTAATCCCTGTGAAGCACCATAAATCCAAGCTAGTTAAACACCATCATACACAATGCTATAATTTCTGGTTGGGTGATTGTTGGTCGACGAATCCCCATTATCGCTACGATTGGGGGTCATTTCATCGTTGTATCATTATTTATATTATATTATTATTATTTGTTATTTCACCATTTTATCACCGTTGATCCCCATTGTAAATGTCCCATTCGACTATATCCCTAGTTTTGTTTCGTTAAACCCCATGTTCTACCATTTATTATACGTATATATGTATATCCGCAGTACTGATGATTGTTTGTTGTTGATTTTGTATCATAATGCTCACCATTAAATCATCACAATGCCCCATTTAACGCCATGGATATTGCACCATGAAACAATCCCCGTTAATCTCCAGTAAAGACACCATTCCCCAAAAGTGTGTGTTTGATCAGCCTCCGTTCAACCTCATGAAACCATGAAATGGGGGTTTCCTAAAATAGGGGTACCCCCATTTCAGGAACCCCCCCACATGCTTTCCATCTTCCCAAGTATAGATAGTTGATGATATATATATATATATATATATATACCATTAAGAAAAGAAAATCGGGCACATTCCCATTCAAATCATTCAATCCCTTCATGCTCGATTTGCATAGATCCACCATAAACCAGCTCCTTAAGGCAACAACCAGCTGCTGGGCATTGTCTTCGACCCCACCGGCTGGCGCATCTTCGGAGCCCTGACGTTGCCGCAGAATAAGCCGCTGGCTTTCGCGAAAGAGAGGGGGGCCGGTGGGGTAAAGCAACCAGGGATACAACCAGGAAAAAATAGTCATATATTATGATGAAGTTAATATGAACCAGGAATTATATGGTTATATATATATACATATGGTTTTATTCATAATAGTAATACATATAGTAAAAGCATATGATGAGGTGTGTGTATCTATAAGAAACATAGGGATATAGCCAGGGAAACATTCGAATATCATGAATATCATGAATATAGACGGTGATACCATAGGTCTTTGTGGGATTATTATAATGGACAAATTCTGCACATGATGATTTGACCATGTTACATGGGATTATAATTTATAATGTAATGGTTTGTGGAGTTATAATTTGATAGGATTATAGTTCGGGATTACATAGGTGTGATTTCATGGGATAAAATTAGATGAAATGGTGAGATTATGATGGATGGGATTGTAATGTAAAGCAAGGCTTGTGTGATGCACCGGTAGAACATTCCCTTTTTTAGGCCTGACATATGGTAGGTACCTTCTATGGTAATTGGCTCTCGTATGCTACCATAATTTTCCGTTGCTGATTGGAGAATCATTAAAACCTCGCCCAGCAATATTGACTGATATTGCAGTATGGCCAACTTAAAGATAGGAACACGTGCTTACAATTGTATATATATATACATGTTTCCACGCATGCATTCCATGTCAATCCTAATTTGAAGGGCGCGTATATATCTATTTATTTCTATCTTTATTTTTTAAAATGTTGTATATAGATTGTATGTATAATAATATATATATAATCACAATTAGATAATGTATAGTTTTATGGGTGTATATATATATTAATATCCATGTATAGATATAAATTATAAATGTTATAGATTATTATACATATCCATAATATATCATTATATCATGTTATATATATTATTTATGGTATTTATATTATAAAATGATATATATATATATATAGCCATTGCCAATTGCGACATGAATTTTTCAGGGACCGCACCGAAGAAATCACTGCGTTGGCCATCCGCTTGGGCCGTGCGCCATGGCGAAAGGATGGGAGATGATCTGATGGGGGTGAAAAACAACGGTCGTTTTACAACGGTTTTAACCATGCAAAATGAGGAGTGAACCATGGAAAAAATGCGATGTCACTTGACATGGTTCTGATTTAAGCAAAAAAAAGGATTTGACTAGCAAATTTTTAAATGCCACTTTTTTCACAACGCAAATGGTGATTTTTCACCAGCAGTAATAGAGATTTTTCACCATCCAAAATTGGGACCGGACCCATCCAACATGGCATGGCGATGGAATTTTTGGAGACTGAACGGTACAGATTTGGGATTTGGGGGGGTTGACCATGGGTGGTTTTCCCAGGAAAAAAACATGTGTTGATATTTGGTTACCTATTAAAAATGGTGATTTTCCAGATTTTCCATGGCTATGTTAGTCATAACCAGATGGTATTATATGCCATTTATGGTTGATTATATACCATTTAAATCCATTGACAGATATAGATATACTGGTTGCTGGTGACTGGAACCATGGAATTTTATTTTTCTTTCTATTCAGTTGGGAATATATAATCATCCTAACTGACGAACTCATATTTTTCAGAGGGGTAGGTATACCACCAACCAGATAATATCCGTGATTAACAGTGATTAATAGTATGATAAAATAGATTTGCAATGAAAACCATTGATTGATATTATTTGGAGTTGATTGTATGTCTCAATTGTTTTATTTTGGATCATATGGACATCCTAATGAACAATGGTGATTAAACCATCCGCCATAATGGTGGTCTTGCAATTGCAGTTTCTTCGGGGTACTATTCCACCGAGTAATTGGGTATCCAAAATTCCAGGGTTCCAATTAATGGGGATCATGACTATAGCCATGGGAAATGGCCCATAGAAATAGATGGTTTACCGAACTTAAAAATGGTGGATCTTTCCATGGCTATGTTAGTCATAACCAGATGGTACATCCATCAATATGCCTGCTTCATTTGGTATGTTAAGGGATTATACTATTGGATCTATTTGGATCTGCTGTACCTTTTTTTTCCACTGTTTATGGGGATTATGATTATCCACAATGGGAATCCTTGTCAACCCATCAGTATAAAGGGAAACCTTGGATCGGTAAGTTTGACATGGGAAACACCGGTTGATTTGTTTTAAGGCATTGTTGCAAAATTGTTTGTTGGCGATTACTTTATATATATATACAACAAAATCCAATTCTGTTTCATGATTTTCCAGTAATGTACACAACATAGTTATGGAAAATGGCCCATTTCTCTAGATGATAAAAACCTTTCAGAACATGGCAGCCGACCAGATGGTATATTCCAGTATTCCAGTTTTGTTTTGGGTGAACATTGAAATGAACATAGAACATCTATCCATTCAATCATCAATCTGGCCATGGAAAATCACCTACAGATGAGCGGCCGTTCGTTGGGAAAAGTTTGGAATGAGTAGTTGCTACTCATACGTACTAAGATGTCGCAATGATTGTGAGAATATATAGTATATACCTACTAAGCAGCTAACAGTATCCAAAACCATCATGTTCATATTCAATGTATATATTTATATTACATATAACAATGTACATACACTTACCAGCCCATGTCACATGAAAAGTCTGCGCCTATCTTCCGGTGATTCCGGTGTTAGGCCTTGATCCTGACCAACAGCGATGAAGTCTTCGAGATGGATGTACCATCAGGATGGGATCCCTGGGATGGGGGACGCAGAAAGAAAAGTCATAGTGGCGATTTGGGATATTAATGGTTATTAATGGTTAATGTTGGTTAATGATGATTAATAGTGCTTATTAATGGTCAATGATGATTATATCTGGGTAAATTATAACGACCTCACTGGTCTCCCGACCCCTGGAATCATGGTTAGGGGAATCATCCCCATAGCTGGCCGCAAGATTCAGGTTAGTGAAATATGATAATTTACCCAGATAGAGGGATGAAAGAGAAATCCTCCACAAATCATATATATATATATAAATCCTCGAAATGAAATGAGGGATTTTAATGGATTTTATAGATTTGCAAAAGTCTTGATGAGCAAGAATCCATGAAATGTATTCACATGTGGGATTTAGCAAGAATGGATATGGTTTTGCCCTGGAAGTGTCAAAGAGCCCAAATGAATGGCCCAAGAACTACTGGTTGAAGGGCTGTCGTCCAAACACAGAAGGGCAGTTTGTTGAAGACCTAAGGGTTTCTGAAGACATTGGGCACCCAAAGAATTTCTATGGTTGATCATGGTATCATGTTAAACATGATGCTTCAACACATCCTAAATTATACCCTCTGGTAAATAAACATAGACCCTGAAAATCACCAATGTTTAATGGAAACTAGTCTTCCAACCCCTATCTGCCAGGGTCTATGTTTATTTACCAGAGGGTATTTTTCACATGATAATCATGATTCAACTGGCCATAGATCGGCCATGGAAGGAATGTGGGCTGGGCCGATGCTGTTGCCAACTCTGGGTTCAAAGGTGGCCTATGATGCTAGGCTCAGAGGTGGGCACCCGGCCTGTGGATGATTACCAGAGGCAAATTGCTGAGATTCGGTGATAAATATGGTGAGCAAGTATATCGCCCATATAAATATGGGATAATGATGGGATAATGATGGGATAATGATGGGATAATGATGGGGGTTGTATATACCCTCTGGTAAACTAACTGTTTGCTGTTGATTTAATCACCATGCTATTGGTGGGTAAATCAACTATTTTGACTGGGCCATTTTCAATAGCTATGCAACAAATTACCAGAGGATATATATATATATATATTCGTATCCCAGTATAATCCCTACTTTCAGCCATATTAAACCATAGTAAACCCAAGGTTTTCCCATTCAAACCTCCATTTCCCTATGGTTTTCCTCTGGTTTTCCCAAGCACGGCGATGACTTCACCTGCGATGACTATCCATGGCTTGTTTGCTGGTGAACATCTTCATTGTTACTGGCAAAGTTATATAAGTTAATATATATATATACGTGTATTATATATTATATATGCACTATATATATATGTATGTATGTATACACTATATATATATGTATACACTATATATATACACATGTATACCTTATATATACACTATATATAACTATTATAACAGTTGTATATATAATATTATCTATATTGATACAGATACATTATGTATTATATATTTATCCCATTGAACCTTCTTTTGGTGGATTGATGTTGTCCAACCAGCTGTGCTTTTTTTTTGCATACACATGTATACCTTATATATATACTACATATAACTATTATAACAGTTGTATATATATAATATTATGTATAGTGATACAGATACACTATTATATATATATCCCATTGAACCTTCTTTTGGTGGATTGATGTTGTTCACCCAGCTGTGCACTATTTGCATCCTCCCTTGGCCGGGGATGCCAATCCAATTGCCAGCATCGATTTGTGGGTTAACTAGCCAAGGCTGATATGATATGCAACTGGTTGTGGAATGACTAAGACTTGCTCTGTGTTGACTAAGTTGTACCCTCTGGTAAACATATAAAAAACTATCGAGAATCACCATTTTCAATGGGTGAATCCAGTAGTTCAATAGCCATTTTCAATAGCTATGTTAAATTACCAGAGGGTATGTATGTGCATTTACACATACAAATATATATATATATATATATACACATGGTAACCCCCCCCCCACCAGGGCCTACCTCGATTTTTTGGTGGTGGTATTTGCAGCTAAAAAAGCAATTATTTTTGTTTGTCCACCTTTTTGTGTGATTTATATACTGCCATTTCTGTGGGTGTTTGGTTCCATAAGATCAATCAAGAATCATCCAGATTAGTTGGAACCAAATCTGATTCATCTTGCCCCCAAGGCATTCTTGTCAAGTCATTATTTAAAAAAGTCTTGTATGCTAAACATGCGTAGTACTCCTTGGGGATGTGCAATTTTTCTTTCCAGGTCTGAAAATTATTTAAGTTACTGTATTATCTCACCACCTCTCCCCCACACCAGGAAGAATAAACATACAAACGTTTTGGATGACTTGTTTTGTTTTTTTTTGGAAGGGGAGGGGTACCAAGAAAAGAAAACCAAAAAGAAACACGGGAGACCTATTTTGGGATGGGGGAAGGGGAGAAGGCTCTCCAATGCATTGTGTTTTTTGTGTGTTTGTGTTTGTTATTGTTTTGTTTTCTTTAGTTTTCTTTTGTCTTTTCGATGTTTGTTTGGCAGATAGCAGATAGCACGCAATGAAACAGTCAATGAAACAGGAAAAAAGGTAGGCCCTGGTGGGCGGGTGAGCATGTGTGTGTGTATATATATATATATTACGTGCGATTATGAGTATAGCCACATATTGTGAACTTAGGCAGTTTAATGTATGTTGTTTTTCAAGTTAGAACCATAACAGATGTGTCAAGTGCGTATCCAGGTTGGTCAATATGTCACTACGGATAGAAAGATAGATGGATTAATATATATATATATATATTTATTATATATATATATATATATCTATATAATATTGTATATATAATATTATATATTATATATTATATATTATATATTATATATTATATATTATATTATATATATATTAGATATTATATATTATATATTATATATTATATTATATATATATATATATTAGATATTATATAGTATATATATTATATATTATATATTATATATTATATATATTATATATATTATATATTATATTATATATATTATATATTATATATAATATATTATATATTATATATTATATATTATATATTATATATAACATACAAATCCAAATGGATCCAAATACTTACTGGAAGGTCCTTTATATTGAAACCATCCAGGGAAAGAAAAACAGCAACAGTCATCTCCCGAAGGTACGGCTGGACCCATAGGAATCATTCATATATATCTGGTTGGTGGTTTGGAACATGACTTTTATTTTCCATTTCATATATGGGATGTCATCCTTCTCATTAACTTTCATATTTTTCAGAAGGGTAGGTATACAACCAACCAGTATATATATAATATATTTGTAAATAGACAGATATCTAGAGATTTGAATAGAAACATAAACTATGTTGAAAAAAACATCACCACACATTTGTCGGCCAAGGATTGGATTTCAGTCTGTCGGCTCTCTGGTGCAAGGTCAGCGGCTCCAGCTGTCTTGGCATCCGGGAGGCGTTTTCAAAATTTTCCAAGACCATTTGGATGAAACCAACCAAACATCCAAACTTCATTGAAAATAGTGGGATATATCAATGATATATCATAGAATTACTATATATATATAATTTAATGTGATTGACATAACTAGCACAAATCTCTATGTTGGATTTCAAACTCTAAGTTGATAAACCGGATATAAATTGTCAACATTTGGGAATACACCAATAGAAACGGTGTGATTGAACCGTTCAACCAAGACCAATGGTGATCTAACAATAAACAGTTTGGATTTAAGCACTATAACGTCATATGTTAAGGGATGTGATGGCGTTATGAAAGCAACAAAAAACGGGGTTAACGATGGGATTTCACCATCGTTGACCAATAGGTGACCTGTTGGTTTGTCCAAAATGGTGTACACCCCAAAATTGTCATTGCAGTGCAAACAAATGATGAAACTTGGATTCAATTGACTGGGGAAGCCTCTCAGAAAAGGCATCATTTCACAAACGTTGTCACTGTAAGCAGCACTTAAATGGGATGTAATCAGCACACAAACAGAGGATATTGGGCTTCAAGCCACAAACATAGAGACATCGGCGAGCTTGAATTTTAAGGGATATCCATATGATATCCATCAAACAACGTGGAGATTAGTGCAACTTGCCATGGGGGTTTTAAGTGACAGACAAACATGGCAAGTGGAGTAATCAAACATGGCAATAGTATCGCCAATCGCTGACCGTGAAATCATCTAATGGTTATGGTGCCCTGAGCAACGGCGAGATCGAAACTAACGAATACCAAAGATTACCAAATTTGGTCGAGGGGGCTCCTATGTTTGCTCCGTGACCAGTCTATCCATATTTCTCGAGCTTGGATGTCCAAATTGGACACTGTTTACTCGACCAGTCTATCCATATCGAAAAATTGCAGCCGTTCGTTGATCTTACTGTGTGTTTACCTTGCAGTAATCAGCTCCGTGGCTGGCTGGAAAACCCCCGTTTTATAGATGATTTTCAAACTAAAACCGCCATTTATATATATATATACTCTCTGGCTATTTAACATAGCCAGCCATGGAAAATGGATGGTTTACCTGGGTTTAACGTTAAAATGGTGAATCTTTCCATGGCAACTGTTAGTCATCACCAGATGGTAATGGATTTTCCACTGCCACGTTTCCTCATCCAAAGGCGCAGATTCAGATAGAACGTTAGCCAATCTTATTCATTCATTTCTTAACATATTAATATACATTCTATTACATTCTAATTACTGCAATTCAATTCCGTTATGATGAAACCTTATCAAGCAATCGAAAAAGGCATGAACAAAACCATATTAAAACATATTAAAACCACATTAAAACATATATCCAGCCTATATTGAAGATACTACCCCCCTCCGGTTTTTTTTGCCCAGCGTAGGTGGCGCTTTGTGGGACAGCCTTCGGCATCTCCCATTCAGTGGCGTGGCGGACATGGGCGGAAGATGGTTGCCCCAGCGAATGGGTTTCTGAATGGTTTTGTAGACAGTGACATCAATTAACAATGTTTGATCAATAGAGGTTTCCCCCCTGAAAACCATGAAAATTGTGAAATTTATGTAACAAAGATCAAACATGATCGAAACATCAACCAGCAAGAATCAACACATCTCTAAGCAGAGACGAAGGAATATAGCCCACCAAGATCGAGGATCAAGAAATCATGGGGCAAGCGACTGTGGCAACCCAACTTGCGTGTATTTCGTCATAGCAGTCCGGTAGGTTTTGGTATGTAATAAGTGAGGCTGGCGCCCCCATGCCGCCGACCCCTAGGACCAGTTGGCTCAAACAGTGTCCAACAGCCGGGGGGGACTGGCAATTCCAATGATGTCTACAGCATAAACTCAGCGTATGAAATTTGATCTGTGACATTTTGGTTGGTTCCATATGTCGTATTTACCCTTCCTGAAAATGGACGAACATGGCGCATTGATCGATCATTTCCGACAATTTACCTATACAATGGTGATGTTCCATAGCTTTGTCACAGTGGAGGTATAGAAATGGCCCATTCTACGCCTGAGGCTCTGGGCCTTTAGTCGTCCGCCCGTGAACAACTTGCCGCCACGGAAGGACGACTTCACCAATCAGCAGCTCACGCTCGCAGCGTGAGGTGACGATTAATGTTTATAGTAGATGTTTTTTCAAAAATATGCAGCTATCGGGTGCAGGCAGGGTAAGAGATTTAAGAGAAACATGGATTGATTGGAAAATTGGATATTTGAACTGAAAGTGTTGTTTATTGAAGTAGCAGTTCTGCACAATGCATTGCTGACCCCTGTTGCCCAAGCATTCCTGGCACAGAGCCTTGGCTCTTCACCGAAACAGCGGGGTTGACATCCAATGCTTCATAAATTTCGCTACGAATTGCTACTCATGCAAGGAATCCCAATAAGGGGAGTCTTTTCCATTGGCCAGTGATCTGACCCTGATATCCCGACATGGGACCGGACCACAATTCATCATTCCAATGCTAAACCCAGGTGTTTCCAGGGTCTAGAAAAAAATACTAAAAAGTCAAATTTGTCACATTGTCAAAACTGTATCACCTGGCATCCCCATGATGTTTGACATTGATGCAGGTGTCCCAAGTCGTCGGGGTACTCCCAAATCACTTCATGAAGGACCATGACTCAGTATATTTTAGTATTAGAAAACCTAGTCATGAGTCATGAATGACCATGACTTACTGGTACCATCTGGTTATTTAACATAGCCATGGAAAATCCCTTAGATAAATGGAGGTTTCTACAAGTAGCTGGGAAAATCATCTATTTCTATGGGCCATCTATACCATGCCTATGTTAGTCGTAGTAGGAAACCATAAACCTATGATTTTGGGGATCCCCCGTTTTGAGAACCCTCACACAAAACAGCTTCACCCAAAAACGCGCGAGCCGAGCGGACGTTGCTGCCGTGTTAAGCCATGATATGACCGAGACCTCTAAGAGGTCAATTAGGCCCACAGTCCTTGAGATCGCCAATGGTTTTCTTTCAACATGTTTTTTTGGAATGGAAGCCGCTGATTTTTCAATTTCTCCATTCTTCACAAAAATTGGAGTTGCTGATGTGTGAAAAAGGAGTTGCTCAAGTGGGTTGTTTAGGCAGATGGGGTGTCGTGCAAAACACGCCAAAAACACCCCATCCACCCAATCCCTTCAATAGGAAGCTGACAATTTTTACAGACCTGCAATCTACCGGCAAGAAAATTGTACAAAGTCACAGGAACTCCTTGCAGGTGCTACCTCGGAACTACCTGGCACTTTCTCAAAGATCAGGATGTGGAGGTTTCCTAAGTCATGGGGTTTCCCGTAAAACATCCAGCTATCAATACGATATCATCCAGCGGGGTAGACGACATTGACGAAAACCCAGAGGAGACTGTTGAGGTGATTTTCATTGATTTTCCACGTGGCCTCATGATCTCCAATAAATATACAATAAATATTAGTAAAACATGTACCCTCCAATGAGCGGAACATAGCGGAACAGTTCTTTTAGGGGCATGTTTGCGGAAGGGTACGCCTATTATGCTCCCATTATCACCAGCTATCTATCTACATACATATATATATATATATGAGCAACCGTAAAAACCCCGGCAATACTAAATATATATTCGACGGACATTGGTTTATGGAAATTGATGGAAATTGTTAAAAACACGAGGTAAGCGATGGGACCTTCC
>Ga0126342_10001451_pt1 | contig 33405 bp, 42 predicted proteins | sample Cyp1metagenome_FD_92528 | JGI IMG/M metagenome (GOLD analysis project Ga0126342, IMG submission 92528) | Coral microbial communities from Lord Howe Island, Old Settlement Bay, Australia - Cyphastrea 1 metagenome | ecosystem: Host-associated > Invertebrates > Cnidaria > Coral ...
ACAGTGGCAGGCACGTTTACATGCAAATACTTTTACACGGCGGTGTTCATTTTGCGTGCGTTTTCTTTACATACACGCATGCTCTGTCACAGGGATGCCTTTGATCACACATGCTTTTACACAAATACTTTTACACGGAGACACCTTTGCACAGAGAGAAATGCCTTTGTACACACAAATACTTTTACAGAGAGATGATCTTACATTGATCAGTTTGACTCAGACACCAAAACAAAAAAAGGTTCTTTTACAAAGGAATGCATGTGCACGAAGGGTTTTTAGCTACGGGCATTTTCACACAGACATACTACTGAATTATTTCCTGTGGCGGACACGCGTATGGCGCAAAGAATTCAGCAAACATATGCAAAATCACAGTTTCACCACAGCTTTTGATGGTCGAGACGCATTTCGTGGGAAAGGGTTGTCCTGAACCCACATTGCAATTTGACCTCAATGTACGACGATCGACATTTCGTGCGAAAGGGTTGCGTTTCGTGGACATCAATCCACGCTGCCCTGCCGCTCGAAGAGAGAAATTAGAAACAATCAAGGTTGTAGGTGTCTGTAAGAAATTCATCTCCACCTGCGTCTTTACATCTGCCACTCCACACCTGCATATATCCACTTCTCGTTTCCAAAAGAAGATTTCCGCCTGCATCTATAAATCTTCCGCACTACACCTGCATATGGCATATATTCGTTTGGTAGCTGCGTTAAAGAAGATTGTGTCAACCTGCGTTTTTGAATCTGCGCCTAGGCGCCTGTCAGTAAGATTCATGCTTGCATCTACACTTGTATACATAAATTTCATTTTGTAGATGTATTAAAGTGAGGAAGAAGAAAATTATGATGATGATGATGATGATGATACGGGCATGGTTCATGAAAAAGAAGAATATGCTGATGATGAAATTGAAGAAAATGATGATGTTGTTGTTGATGATGATGATGATGATGAAAATGAAGAAAAACGTGATGAGGATGACGATGATGACGACGGTATTTTGATGATGGTGGATGTCTGTACTGACGGTGTTGTGATGATGGTGATGGGAAAATATTATGACAGAGTATGCTGGCAGTAACATTTTGGGAAAACAAAAACCCTTCGCGGGCCCTTTCGGGAATTGGTTGTGTCTGTCCTGATGGTGTCAGTCCTGATGGTTGATGGTGTTTGTCCTCCTGCTGGTGTCTTGGTGGTCTCCCAATTGTGTTTCTGTGGTTGTTGGCATCTTGGTGGCACTTTGGCGGTGTGTCCGTAAGTCTTGACGGTGTTCAGTGATGTTGTGAGTCTTGCTCATGTTTTCGTGGTGTTTTTGTGGTGTTTTGGCGGTGTTCCGGTGGTGTTTTGGTGGTATTGAAGAAACGGTATTGTTTTGGAGTAAAATGGTTCCCCGGACAATACCAAATTGGCGTCAACAGAGATGTGAAACTTTGCTATTGGGTTGTATGCTGGGTTAATTGTCTAATTGTATCTCTAGTTCAGCAATTCACAGATTCGGTGGTTTCGTGCTCGTTTGACGTCGCGTCTGGGGCCTTTGGAGTTTTCGCTTCCAGGTGCCCGTGACGGTGCTCACAGGATTTTTGGGTGACTCAGTCTGGTTAAAACCGCATCTGTCATGCGGGGGAAAGTTTCGAAATCATCGCGGGATCATTGAGGTAAAAAAAAATGGACTTCAAAAAAAGACATGCCCGGGTTTCAATGAACTTCAGATCACAAAACATCAAGGCTTTCAGTTTTTTTCCATGACTTTTTACCATCAATCACAACACAACCACTGGGACGCACTTGCATGAGTTTGCTGCGATTTGGTCCTGCTCGACCTTTTAGGCAGTGGTAAGACGACGCTACTGAATCGCATTCTGAAGGAGATGAGACTATGAGAGAATCTGAGATTACTCAGCCAGACCTGCATTTGTATGCATCTGCATGATGGTATCATCAGCGTATCATGAGCGTATCATGATTGTATGATTGCAACTTGATTGTATGATCTCGCAATCCCAGGCTGGTTGCATGTTCTCCAGGGTCGCAAAAACACAGTACACCTATGAACGCAGCTGACAGAAACTGTCTCTTGGCTCTTTCTGCAAGGAGTTTCACGGCAAACGCATTGCTGTCATCGAGAATGAGTTTGGTGAGGCCGGTCGACATAGTGAGAGTCCCTGCTTTTGGTTTTTGAATACCTGGTGGGTGGAGACTGTGGAGACCACCAGCTGGTTTTGGGCTTCATGGATCGTTACTGCACCTTTCAAGGGAATGCTGGGGTTTCTCCAGCTACATTAGCTAAACTCCTTCAGAAGCTGAGTATGGAAACTGGTACAGTCGTGTGTTTCGTACGCCAGAGCTTAGAGATGCTGAATATTTTCTTCTGGCCGCTATCAACCGTGATTCATGGGGTATTCAAAGGCTTCAAACAGTTATTGGAGGCACAGTAATTTTGCTAATGTGCCTTGCTGGTAATCAATTTGCACATTATTTGCACTAGATCCTCATACTAATCATATCTGATCATAGTGTTGGTGTATGTTGGTGTCATGTGGTGAACTGACTTGGTGTGGAGGTGGGCATCGACGATAGTCTCATCGAAGCTGGCCCCTTGACGACGGAGGCAGAGGGATGGGACCGAAACTGATCGGTAGTTAGGGCTGGATATGCTTGGATACAGCTGGGTTTGTCTGAAAATAGGGTAGATTCCCAATGAAATAGCCATTTAATAGGGATAATGATCAGCAAAACCATTGGGTACACAGGGGTACACTATTTTCAGACACACCCAGCTAGATAATGCAGTGATAATGCCAGATTTATCTCAGAAACTTTGGAATGAGCTGAGTCGACTGAGTCAGTTGTCAGGAGAACATCATCGAGATGAACAACGGCTGTATCTGCTGTACCGTGCGTGGAGACCTGATCGCAGGTCTCAAGAAGATGGTCAGCAGCTGAGGCCAACGGCAAAGATTCCCATTGAGGCCAGCGGCAACTGAGCGGCCCAACGGCCCAAACCACTTCTTTCCAAACGGATTCCAACCCAGAACGGACCATTTTTGTTTTGTTTGATTTTGCCAGGTGTGCGCTTTTAAGAAATCCTCAAGGTGGCTTTGTGTGGCTAGGATCAAAGTTAAATTTGCTTGGTGACCGGTCCAACCAGCTTGACAGGTTCTCCCACCAGTCCAATGACCCCAACCCCATCCAACCCTCTCATGGACGTTTCAGAAACTTACTCACCACGCCAAGGTGAAAAACTCCATCAAGAACAACAAACCCCTGGATGGAGTTTGGGCACCAAGGATTTTTGTAGCGGAGTGGATTTTCCCAAATGACAAAAAAGGGGAACAATGATATGATTTGTAGGTCCTTTGTAGGTCCATATGACCGGCACAAAAACAAATATAGTCCCCGATATGGGGTTCTCCCCATGGTGTCACAGGATGGCCAATATGGCCAGGAATCCAGCCGCGCAAATCATAGAACTGGGGGAAATTGTTTTGTTTATTTTGTTTAAACTGCTAGGTTTCGGTGGTGTATCCTGACACATCCATATCCTGATTTTGTTGGTTCGCTCAGCTTTATCATGTTTTGTCTAATTTGATATCCTTTGCTGCTTTTGTTTTGTTGTTGGTCAAACCGTCGACGCCTCCAACACACTGCAGGTGATCATTGAGACAACTGGGCTGGCGGACCCTGCGCCTGTCGTTGGGGGCGCCCGGCCAGGGTGAGGAAGAAAAGAAGTGAAAGTTGAAAGGTTGCCGAAAGGTTGGGCCCTTGAAGAATTCGAAGGGAATAACTTTGGATAAGGAAAGGCCTTAGGTGGTTCAGGGCTGCTCTGGAACCTTAACCTTGCCCGAATCTTGAAACTGCTGTAGACCCAAAAGTTCCTGAAGTGATATCTGACATCTTTTTGTGTTGCCTGGGATTCTGACCTTTCTGACTTTGATATGCTCGGGTTTTAATTTGAAGGATTCATGTGACTTCATGTGTGTGGACTTGTGGTGGTTATTGTCCTGCAAAGGCCCAGACGTTCTTCGCAGACGACTATGTCCAGCAAAAATTGCCCCTTGAGTAGACTTAGTGTCTTTTGGGTTATGACGAGTCGATGGCCAAAATTATGGACCGATTCCGAGAGATTGCTATTGCACTGATAGGGCAAGAAAGTGTACAGAACCACCGTTCCGCTTGCGATTCTGCGGAAAATAGGAACTTCCTTTCACTTTTGCTTGCACATGCTATTAGATCAATTGATGCGAAGAAACCTGATCTGATGGATGGGTGTGACTCAAAGTCCATTTAATTTAATTGAAAAACAAACATCTTTTGTTGATTGTATCTTCATCTTTGCTTACTTTCAATGCATGTACTGTATTTTCATGGATTGCATTCCAATTGTCAATGAAACCTGAGGTTATTTTGTGCAACTTACACCTCCACTATTGGTGGTGATATTCGCACGACCAGCCAAAAAATCGCCCAGGTTCATTTGTGTTGGGTATATCCCACTCTTGTCATACACCAGTACACGTCCTCTTTGCATAGATGGGTCTGGTTGAAGAAGTGGTGTACCAAGCGGCCCACAAATTCCATTCTGATCATTGCAAAGAAACCATCCACATTTAGGCTCAAACATTTTGAACCTCACAACTGGATAGTTGATGATAGTTGGAGGCTCCAGAAGAATTCTCTGAAATCGAAGCTTCTCTCAGCTAAGGCACCTTGATGGCATTGTCACCTTGGTGGATGCCAAGCACCTCATCATGCATCTGGATGAGGTGGATCAATGGCCCACATCTGGAAAGTTGATGGGTTCAAGGCTGACCTTGATTGGGTTTGCATAAACCAACAGTAACCAACATGGCAGTTTCTCTGACCAAAGGGGGACACCGGGGACACCAATCAACATGCTTCCGACATGGCAGATCGAAATAAATCTTCCTGTCTCCGCGAAACAAATGGTTGGACACACTGAGGCTGGAAAGGACACAACAAACGAACCCAAACACACGGACGGACTGACATGGTTCGCCTCGCTCCACTGAAGTCAGAAAACGGCTTTTTCCAAACAAAATCAGCCAATTTGTTGTCCCCAAGTGGCACCGCTGGCCATGCCCAAGGGTTACCTACTCTGGTGGCAGGAGAAGCCGGAAGGTGTTGAGAACGAAGCGGTGGAGCAGGTCCCATGTGTTTCACATGCAGAATGTGCTGGAGGTTTCAACAAAATTGGTAGTCTTGGGAATCTCATTGATTCAACTTATGCTTTGAACATCTTTGAACTGTTCCATCACACTGATGGTTTTGTAAGTCCATTGAAGTGGCACTCCTCTCCTCGGTTGCTCTGCGGGTTGCGAAGGTGGCCTTTGCTGACCGCATCGTCCTAAACAAGTGTGACCTTGTGGACGAGGCAAAACTGGATTTCACTCCCTCTTGTTTTTGGTAAGGACCACCACATCAGACAGTGCTTTACAGGTCAAGATCTTTGATGTAAAACAGATACCTGAATTGTTCTGATTTCCACCACACTTGTAACTGTCACCTTAGCCACTGATACGCCACCTAGTTGGAGACAGTTCTTGTACCTCACTGACAATTGGGGACAGTTCTTGTACCTCACTGACAATTGGGGACAGTTCTTGTACCTCTGGATTCTACGGATATTTGCTGGTTGTTAGGCCCACCTTGATGAAGTGGAGAAGCGCATTCGAATGATCAATGACTCGGCCGTCTCCTCTGGTGCGGCCAGGGTTGTTAGATGCAGCCTGTTGGCACCACACATTGTAAGGTTCGGCAGAAAGATTGGACACAGGCCCAGGTGCATAGAGATTAATTTACCAATAATTAAATCTGATTAATTAGTTGTACTAGACTTAGATTATGTTGAACTATGTACTCGATCTAAGAGATCAACCTGGACCCCCACAGGCTGATCAATGAAACAATGAAACTTCAGCGACATTTTTTTGGAAAGGCCACCATGACTTGGTGGACATCACAGCGCTCATCTGTGATTTTTCGGACTTTTACTCAAGTTGTGCGAGGTTTCTTCGTAGTACCATGTAGTACCCACCCTTGATCAAATTGGCCGTGACCACTTCCAGCTCAGTCATTTTCCACATGCGTTTGAGGTGAAGATTCAACGCACTACCCAGTCCAAGGCGAGTGAAAATTGCGAAGCATGCAAACAAAAAAACGAAGAGAGAGTATCATACGGTATGACCAAGGTATGACCAATAGATGCCAACAATCACGGGGAGATTTAATTATACCTAGAAGAAATGGGCAGTGAGGCCCCTTGAAACCCAGAGATTGGTGGCCATTTTTTTGCCGAAAAGAATCCACCATATGCTACAAGATTCTGCACTTCCCGACTAATTTGGGTGCCTCCAAAAAACCCAAGAATTTGTTTTTGAGGCCACATTCAGAATGCTTTCTCCACTTTGAAACAGACCACTTCTTTGACTTTTGGCGGTTCCTGATCCTTTGTTTCGAATCTGGTGCCCCAGGTGTGTGGCGTTGGCATGTCACGACATGTGGCTGCTGCACCCCTTCCATGGTCGCTGAGGTGGACATGGACTTCATTCTTGGGATCGAAGCCTTCAATTTGGACAAGATCCTGGAGATGGACGATGCCTTCTTGGAGGCATTGTTCCTGGAGTTCCAAAAGATCGTGATCTTTGGGTATATATATATTTGAAAGACCGTTTTGGCTATCTCATCCTAAATGATTTGGTTTTGCTGTGGACCGAGTAGTGCAGGATGAGCAAGATCACCAGCATGATGATCGTGTCACCTCTTGTGGCTTTCATGTCAAGGGCGAGGTGCCGAATTGAGTTGGGAATGGAAGGGCCAGTGAAACCGGCTCTTTCTCTGGTTTCTTTGGACAGCGAGATCCATTGACTTGCAGTGGACTGCGTATTGTGGCCTTGGGAATCTTCAACCACTTTTTGAGGGAGCCTGACAGAGGCTGATTTTCTGTATTGGCACTGCTTCCCATGATCCTGGGAACATAGCATTTTGCACATTTTTTGGTGGATTTGATTGGATTTGTATCTCCCAAAAAATCCTGGGCCACTGGCTATGACTCCCAATATGGGGATGGACTCGGATGGACCTGGGCCACTGGAGGTGCATCAGCAGCGGCTCAATGAGTGGCTTGCGTGGCTATTGAAAGAGCAACTCGGCTTGCGTGGCTTCTCCCCTGACAACATAAGCTATTGCCCCAAACGTCCAGGGAGATCGGATGACAAGAAACATGTATATCTTAATAATAATAATGATAATAATAATGATAATAATAATAGTAATAATAATAATAGTAATAATAATAATAATAATATAATAATAATAATAATAATAATAATAATAATAATAATAATAATAATAATAATAATAATAATAATAATAATAATAATATATATACATATATGATAATATATGTATGATATAATATATGATACATGTTATGTAAGTTATATGTTGCTCTGACCAAAAAAATACTCAGCAGCTGCATGGTTGGAAATGATATGCCCGATGCTTTGTAATCTGATGCAGGGCTTACGAGCGCCGTTTGCAGCTGGACCTCGGTTGCCCAGGCGAGGAGTCGACCTCTTCCGAACCAAGGGAGTGTTGGCAGTGCAGGGGATGAAGGAGAAATTCGTCTTCCAGGTTGGGCAGCTGAAGGGCTGGGGCTAGCCGGCTAGCCATGCTTGATTTGAACATTTTGAGTTTTTGAGTTCTGAAAAGATGTGAAAAGTACTGACTTGGCTCAGCTGGAGCAGCTCTGTCTTGAAGGCCGTTCATATGGCCTTCAATGGTGCGCCGCAGAAGGAATGGGAGCCGGGTGAAGAGTTCCATGGCCTAAATTGTGTTGGGCAAGGTGTCGCTGCACTGTCAAAAGATGTTGGAGTCTTAATCTTTCACTTATTTAACTTTAACAAGCTGTCACTAATTGTAGGCCATAACACATATAACACCCCCACCCAGTTTCTCAGCCTCCAAATCTGAGGCGCATCAGCAAGCTCACTTTCATTGGCAAGAATCTGAATCGACAGGCGGGGCATGTGAGCAACGAAGTGGATGCTATAAGGTGTGGATACTGTAAGATACCGCTTGCTACTAGTCAACAGGATGTGTTGGTGTTCGCGACACGTTGGGACCGTTCAGTCTGGTTCAGTCGGGCCTTAGCTGGGAGAATGGGCCCAGTTTGGGAGGATCGATCACAGCACTGCGTAGCTTTCGTCGCGCTAAGTGCTCAGGCGTAATGAAGGTCGAAGGTCCTGACGGAGAGATCAAGGATTCATGTGGAAACGAAAACACACTGAATGTACTAGGCTGTACAAAGGCAAGGCCAGTTCAAAAAGTACAACCAGCAGCAGTAAAAAAATGGCAGACGATACTACCACTCTTTTCCCTAATGCGATAGTTCACCGTGGTGCCATTTTCGAGAGGGCATCCATGGTGTTTGCTTCTAAAGACAAAATTTGGGGCTTCAGATTTGAGATCCATCAAAGGTGTCACTTCCCATGTCTATCCATGTCTTCTTGTACCCCAAGTTCCATCAAGTTCCTCAAATTTTGTGGATTTTTGTAGTCATAAAAACATTAAAAACCCGCCATGGCTTTGCCGGTGGCGGAGCTGAATGACATTTTGGCCACAGTGCCCATCAACGGGGACTACAACCTGCAGGCACCTGGCTGCATGTGTTACACAGGCGGATGTGTGAGGTGCCAAATGATGTGGCCGACAAAAACAGTGGACTCAGTGGGATTTTGATGGATTTTAGGGTTCCCTCCAGATAAAGCCGATAAAGATGATAAGACCGATTGAAAGCTACGCACCCAAAGTGATTGGCTTGGTTGTACCGGTACCGATTGTACCGAAAGTGATTGGGTGTAACATTGAGGTTGAAATCTCCGCATCAACCACGCACAGGTGTCGGTGGCAGGACAGATGGGCTTTGCGAGGACACAGCAAGGGCGGCTACAGATTGCTGCTGGACAGGCAATCGTTGATGGAAGGGCTGGTTGTGAAGCTGATGTAAAGATGGGACACACGACATATGTGCATGTATCCAACATCACACAGCACATGGACGTGTAAGCTTGGTCAACTTCTTTCTGGGATACTGTGATTCCTATTGCAGAATGCTTGAAGATCCATTTTCATGGATTGCTTGTGGAGTCCCAAGTGTTGACTGTTGACCACAATCTTGTTCCAGGCCTCCTCTCCTCGCACGACGCTGTCCTTCCAGTCCACCGAGACTGTGCCTGAGAGAAGTTGAGGTGATCAACTGGAACTCAGGCTTTCTGCGAAGACTAGAAAAAAAGATGAGTGATCTTGGGCATCAGTCAACAATCATCTCATGTTTGGTTGGAAAGGAAAGATCAATATATCTCTAAAGCCACTAAGCAGGATCAGTTTGGTTGAACTTGTGGGTCCAAAGCAAAAACCAGCAGAATGGGTCTTGTGACAGGCCTCAATCGGCCTGAGGTGCAGCGCCTGGTGGCTGGCGGCAAGCGCGCTGCGTTGCCACTGGTGGCACGTGGCCAGCTGCGTGTTGAGGGCGATTTGGGGCAGCTGGAGGAAGCTGGCGACAGATCTGGGGACGGGAGGTTTGGGGTTCTGTATGGGCCGAATTTTGTGCCATTTCAGAGTCTTGATTCAGTCTTGATTGCATATCCACTTTTGAGCATTCCAATTTTGGCCGCACCCACATGCCAAGATTCTGCAGAGCTCAGTTGGGTCACTAGTATTGGGAAATACTCACTCAAATCACCCATTTCATTCCATGGTCAGTTTCAGCAGGGCTACCATTGTTTTCGACAGGCCTGGCTTTTTCTTCAGCTTGTTTTGACCAACAAACATGTGTAAAATATCACTAGCAAAAAAGTGGATATGTGGTCAGCAACCATGGTTGTATCGTTCCACTGCTGCAAGGGACTTACTCTTTCGAGGGCACTGATCCCCCACGATTCCTGGGATGCTCTTGCAAGTGCCAACCTGGAAGTGGAAAAACCACATATTCCAAGTCAAGGAGCGGATATTCAACTTCCAAGTTGACTATCCAGATTTAAGATTCAAACTTCCATTTGGGTGTGTCTGAAAATAGTGTACCCCTGTGTACCCAATGGTTTGTCTGATCATTATCCCTATTAAATGGCTATTTCATTGGGAAGATTAACCCTATTTTCAGACAAACTTCCATTTGGTTCAGATTCTGGCATGGCTCACATCCACCTTCTTTCAGGGTAGGAGAACCACCCTGCATGTCCAGGAGCTCAGGAGGGAGCTGCAACCCCACATGAGTCGCTTGCAAGCTGCGGCTGAGGCGTTCCAACGTACGCAAGTTGCATTTTTTTGGGGTCTCAAATGTCCAAACCAATTTGAAGCAGTACCACGCTGCAGATGATTCATTGATCAAACGTTTCCGGATAGTATTTATAGGTATGCATCTAATGCATCTCAGTGAAACCATGGGGAAGTTTTTCACATTATTCATTTGCAGATTTGTGCACTATGCGCCTTTGATTTGTGATCTCATGTGATCTCCATCTGCAATGGTTGGAGCTGGGCACCCTGGAGGCCCTGATGTCTTCAGAGACCACTGCTGCTCCATGCCTTGATTGCTGAACGCCAGGGAATTCGGGTTTAGGAAGTGAGGAAACTGTGAGGCCATAGGTGCCCCCTGCACCATGATGCCCAAAGGGCAATTTTCTGAGGCGCTAGGGAGTACTTCCATATCAAGTTTTGCAGTATAGAACTGCACTTCAGTCGAGGTGCGGTGGCTTCCTGACGAAGCCACGGAATGCTGTATGGCTGAGTGACGTGACTGAAGAAGGATAATTTGGGGTTGCAATTCCTGCGAGAACGGTTTGAATTCCAGGGCCCAATTTTTGGTGAAGCCATCAAGCTTGGGATACCAGGCCATTTGTTTTCCTAGAAACTTGCCTATAATAAACAAACTTGCCTGTATCAAAGAATCGTTTTCTTGAGTGCCAAAATTTGGAAAAGCTAATTTCTCAATCAGATGTGTTGGAGCAAAAGGTTGACTCCGGGGCCTTAGGTCGTGTGGGCGGCCCTTCACACTGCTGCGGCGGCGGCAGCTGGGCACATCCGAGTGAGAAATGGGAAAATCTAGCTGGGTCGCTGGGTCCATGTGTGGTGTCCTTTTGGAAGTAGGTGAAGATGATGAATTGAGTTGTAGATCAATAGATCAATAGATGTTGCAATCTTTGGAAAGCAAGACGACAACTGGAATGAGCATCCAAGGGTGTGGTTCCGAACTATAGTTAGCGTTTTCTCCATACATAAGTTCTCAAAACAACCAAATCTCACGATTGCCATTATCATGTCACCATTTTTGTTAGTCAAAAGTCCGGTCACCAACGATGCTACTAGCCAAGGCACCATTGTCGCGGCTGTGGGCAGATTTTCTGCGACACATGCTCGCCCTTGCGAGGCAGGGCTTGGTGGGCTGTGGCCTCTGCAACGATTCTCTCGCCGAGTACCCTGCTGGACACAGCATCTTCGTTGTATTGGTGACCAAATATTAAAAACGTTTGAACACGCAAGTTATTTTTTTTTGTAATTATTATGAATAATGCTGTAGATGATTAGATGATATTAGCACGATATTAGCACGATATTAGCATGTCAAGAAGTGTCAAGATCTGACGTCTCCAGAGGTCAAAATATGTCAGGCGCCCCAGCACAGCGCCGCTGCGCCAGCTGCTGGGCCAAGAAAACGGCGCCGGCTTTGGGGCCCATGGGGCTCATGGGGCCCATGCCGGAGGCGAATGTGCGCTGGGCCAAGCTATTCCAAAATTGGGGAGATGAACATGGGTAGGAGTTGAGTGAAAATCCATGAAAATCCTGGCTTTGTTGCTTGTTGACTTTTTTCCAAAGGATCTTAACAGTCTTAACATGTGCCATGGTCAAAGTATGGTTAACCCCAGAAAAGGGGATGGTAGGCCATAGGTCATCCGCCAACTAATGCCAGCTATATGATAGGGATTAATACATGCGTTATAAGAAATTCCCAATGATGCTAGGACGACCATACCCCATACACCAATATTTGGACCATGGCATCATGGCACGCATGATGTTGCCAGGCACTGACCGCTGGAGACTCCAGTCCGGCGTTGCCCAAAGACAAAGGCAGCACCACGGATCTCCTGGTGGAATTTCACGTTGAAGACTCGCTGCAGCTTGGAGCTGATGGTTTCATCACATTCGTAGCATTTTCGTAGCTATTCAGCTACACTTTGCCCCCAAACTTGACAGTGCTGGTCTCTGGGAGTCAAGATTGTTTGTGCAGGAGATTATTCCAAGGTTGAACTAATTTCCCCGATTTCGGGCCTGATTTGAGGCGTTTCAAAACAACATCATTCTCTAAACACATTCATTTGCCCAGGTTTACTGCAAGGCTTTGTGACACGAGGCAGAAGGTTTCTATTCTGTTTGACTTCCAGCCATCCTGCGACATCCTGCGACGTCCTGCGACATCCTGCGATCCCAGGGCCAGCATTCGCTTTTGGTGGCGGGCATCTGCAGCCCTCAGCTCTGCGTGTGTGATCGGCTTTCTGGCGACATTCACACAGGACGGGGATAGCACCTAATGCTGTTACGTCTTAGTGCCTTGGTGTCTTGCATGCTCAGGGGGTGGTATAAATATGTTTTTTTTCTTTTCTGATGATGAATGACCAGCACAGATCTCAGAGACCTGAGCGGAGGAGAGATTGCTGATGCTGAGTCCTCTGCTGCTGGTCGCATTTTTTCTACGCCGCTGGCTGCTGCGCTACGCAGAGGCGTTTCTTCCGAGGGATTATATAAGTGAATCAGTGTGTGGTAAGAGTGTTGACAGAGTCAGCCATTTTGTACTATCCAAATTTTCTGACTCATTAGGATGTGCAAATTGTGCAATCTCCTAAAAGAAAAGCATCAAATCATCCTGCAAACATCCTAATCCCAGCGTCCTGCATCAAAAATCACCAACCATCCATCTACTTGGAAGATTGTCCGAGTTCCTAAGTGGTTGCCGTGATGAACAACCCCCCATTCCTGGTGTCGTTTATAAATGGGAGACTAACAATGGTTAACAATGGTTATGAAGCAGTTGCCCGCCGTATCTGTTGGTTAACCTTTCCCTACATACCCATTTCTTACCGTCCATCTATGTTTCCTCTATGCATCATCTTGTCCCAGGTGGCTTGGCTCTGCACGGTGATCTTCACCAAGATCTTCTCAGCGCGCTTGCGTGCCAGCGGGCGGCCCCCGCAGGCAGCGGAGGCCATCTGGGCGCTGTGTCACAAGGCGGGGCAGTGTTTTCCCATGCGGAGAGATTCCTATTTGGATCTGAAAATGGTGCAAACTGCAGACCCATTTTTAGTGATATGGGATCCCATAAGACCATTGGAATGGGGGGTGAGACTTCGATTTTGTTTACTGAAACTCCCATATTCTCTGGGACAAAAGAAGTCATAACTTATATAACTTTCGGAACCAGCCCCTTCTCAATCGGAGACTTGTTGATTCCCTGCGGAAGGTCTGTGCACGCTTCGTTTTCGACACCGTCTCTCGGATGTTGTTGGGACACAGCCTGACAACAAGACGAGAGTTGGAACTGTTTTCTGTCTGTTTGTTCACTTTCTTAGCGACTACATGATTAATCATTATATAATTATCCAAATCTTGGATGTCAAATGTTTGTTGGGTTTTTGTTTGTCTATATTCACCATGTTCACCGCATGTTGCCCGAAGCGGGTATTCTGGAATGCCCATTAAGGAATCAATCCAAACGGGTAATAGTATGCGGTTTGCGGATGTTTGCGGGACAAACTTTGAACCTGACTCAGTTTGCTTGCTTGGGAGTTATTGGAGACCAGCAGATTCTTTCCAGAAACTCAGAGCACGTAACTCCAACACACATCTTTGTTCGAAAAGATTTTACACCAACTCACCAAAAAAGCACTATACTGTGTAACCATGTGTAACCGGCATAATTGAAATTTCAATGTAACATTAGACACAGAGACTTATGTCTATGACGATCGAACAGTATAGGCCAGGCCCTGACGCAGTGCCACAGGTTGTGTCCCTAGGCGGCTTCTGGGTGAAACTTGCCCAGACGGCCTCTGTGGTTTCTGCATTACACGATGCGCATCTCGCCAGGATAGGGGGGTGACCAGGAGATCCATTGACACACGGAATTTTGGGCACTGACGTGACCCATTAAAGCCGTTATTTTGGAAGGGAAATCCACGACCATCTGCTTTTTGAGCGATGTAGCTACGAAGTGTCATGTGTCCATGAAGATAAAGAAACCTCCCAAAACCTGCATACATTGACAGACCTTTTTGATATTTCACAGCTTTCAGGTCCAACGCCCACCCTGAAACACCCTGAAATCTCCCTCAAAAATTTTCTGGTTCAATAAGGGATTTCAACCCCAGCTATCAAAGTGCAAATCCACTGCCACATTTTTGGACACGTCGCTCTCCGACTCCTCACGTGCCTATAGCTAAAGATTGGAGTAATTCAAACAACGTTTTGCAAAGAGCAGTGGCCAGTAGCATCATCCATGTTTTTGGGACTAAGACCAAGTCAAGCTAGATCTCATTTTTCGTGGGTATTTCTGTCATTTCTATCCATGATTTCCTGAACATTTCTAATGCTTTCGATGATTTCCCTCCATTTTTCCATGATTTTCCTTGGGTTTCCAGAGTTCCCAAGGTACGTGGACGAGTTGTCCAAACTCCAAGACTCCATGCCGGCGGACTCCCTGGAGCTGGTGGAGAAGCTCCTGACCAAGGACAGATCACCAGGGATGGGGATTTCCCACCAGATGCTGTGCGCAGTTCGCATCGGCACCTTTTCCCAAAAAACCCACCATGAAAGAAGAGTCGCCTACTTCAGAAGGTTTGGAGATTCAGAGAATTGCGGGGGTTTGAGGTTTCACAGGGTTCGGCGGAGGGTGATACCCTCCGCAGAAATATGGTGTATTTTATGCGTCCTTATGCTCCATTCCTTCACTGGGCCAGGAGCTGGGAAGCACCTGGCGGGAACACATTCAGCTGGATCCAGGGCCAGTGCTGGGCAGCGCGACCATTGCGCAGGCCATCAGCAGATGAACTGGCAATATGCTTAGAATATCTTGAGATATGGTGGGATTTGGGATCCCAGACTTGCTACGGTCCTACGGTGAATCTGGCCTTTTGTCATTGTTGGAACTCATCGCACCGGCAAGAAGTAGGTTTTCTGGAAGGGACACCACCCAACAGAAGTCAAGAATTTTAGCGCAGCCGCTGGGCAGAATCAAACGCATCAGCGAGGTGCACAAGGCCACCTTCCGATTGCCCAAAGATGGTGGAGTCCAGGACGGTGGCCCAAACGGTCGCTACAGCTCTGGGTAAACCGGTGGATGATTGGTTGATGTTTTATGAACTAGTTCGACTATAGTTCTATTTACTTCTTAGACATGTAGGAATATAGTATCCCACCCACTACAAAAACATCAAAAACATGTTTGAAAGGGTGACTTCCATGGATGCGGAAGGTCAGAGGTGATATTGCATACTTTTACTACCATGTCCACTTGGTGTTTTGAAATAGGTTTCTCGACTGCGACTGAATTGGCGAGTTTAATACGCTGTCAGGAGATTCAAGGAGTGGTCAAAGTGCAGCATGCTCATGTGGAAGAGATGCTTGCAGAAATGCGCACAGTGTAGGGTCAAAATTGATGCCAGGCACCCGAATATTTTTGTCATTGCTTTGGTTGTACACGCTGCAAGAGGATTCTCCAATGCAAGGATAGGACGCCATTGCTCTACATTGTAAATTATTCTATAGATTGTTGTAGAGTCCCTTGACATGCGCACATTCACAACAACATGCAGGGAAAATTCATTGTGGCATTTTATTTGACCATCAGGATGTTTGTGTAGTATCCTAGACATGAAGGGATTGTTTTTCTCCCTAAAGTTGGCAACCCGCCAAAGTAGATTTGTCTGATTTCTGGCGGTAGCTGACTTAGCCTTCACCCTGTGCCTGAGGAAACTGTTGGTAGACATCCGTGCAAGCGTGCTGGTGGGCAGGCTTGGACTGTGCTTGAGTCATGTGAACATGACCTGAACGAGGCCCAGACCGAAATTGGGTTCCAAGGCAACCTCTATCGGTACCCAAACCATCTCCTGCTAAGTTTGTTTTTTGGCATGGCACTCTTGGGTCCGAATGACAACGGATTTTCTCATGATAGCACTTCTGGACAACACATTGTCATGACTTCTCGTTGGTTGGTGTTTTGTCGGTTTCCATCCTTGGATGTGATGATGAATCCCAGTCGGCATTTTTTTTTGGATTCCAGCATCACCCAAAAAGTGCTTGAACAGTTTGTTTTTTGTTGGCGATCTTCGGATTCTTCGTATGTCATACCCATGGCTGGAGGGCTCTTCCTGCTGAGCAAGTGGGGATGTTTCGTCGGCTTCGAGGCTGATGACGAGTCTGATGCCGCACATGTTCTCCGACGTGGGTGCCACGATCCAAGACACAGCTGCCATGTCCAAAGCGGAGCTGGATTTCAGGATGGAGGCCCTAGGGCTTTGGAGGATTCCAGACCCAAACCTGGGGCCCTGCGGGCCCCCATGGGCAACCATCATTTCTCCGAGATGACAACGGATTCGATGCAACCATGGTAGCGCTCAAGTGCGAGCGGCTTGACATGCTTCTTTTTTAACGACGTGTCACATCGTTTCACGTTCCTCTAATCTGTTTGACTTGGGTCCACCTTGGTGGGCTAAATGTTTTTGGATGTTTTTGGATGTTTTTGGTACACAAAAAAGGGCTTCGCCAGGCAAGAAACCAAGAGATGGCTCGTGCGAGGATACAGGAGGCTGGATTAGACCCTTGGCTCCATAAGGCCTATGCCTTGGCTGCAGCTTGGCTTCTGAATTCTAGGACGAGGTGGGAAAAGGTAACGTTGAACCCGATACAATGCATGCATTTTCCGTCCCGGTGTGTGTGTATATATATATATATACACACACTTTTAGACTCCAGTGTAAAACTAACATCACTAGTGATAGCAAATATATCGAAAGAAATTTAGAAGTCAAACTTCTGAATGCAAGATAGGATTAAATTGATTATAATGTGATTTAATGAGTAAAATCCACAAGAGCTCTTAGAACCACAGAACAAAGATGCCTGGCATAGAGCAGACCTGGCGAACACCAGAAGGCACCAGAATCAGCTTCAGGACATCACTGTTCCAGCAGTCATCCCCGAGTATGTGACGAAACGGGTGCTGGCAATGGAGTTCGTCAAGGGCGTGAAGATCACGGAATATGCATCTCGGTATGACTGGTGTAGTGAAGGCAGTTCCTCCAAATTTCAGACTCTAAACCAACACCAAACATCCAGAGGCAGACATTCTTTTTCTTCAGGAATGCAAGTGATTAGTTAGTTTCCATGACTGCAACTGCTTTATTTTGGGATGTGCCCCTCGGTATGCCTTAGACATGGGGGCTTGCTTCATCCCTTTGTTACGAAACCGAACACCTTTGGGGGTTTTCAGTGTCCAAAATAAGTGTCCAAAAACTGGAGAGACCATGGGACATGTTCAAACGACTCTTAATCCATCTTATATTTTCTCAATTTTTTGGGTGTCGTGTACAGGCGCCCTTTTCATGAGACAATGGCCCCATCACAGATTGTTCCAGCCATTCCGGCTACTAGGATCGTGTCCACTTTGTTGCTTGAGTTCCTCACAATATATTGTTTGGTAATGTCCGACATCTTGAGCAGATATATCAGCGGATTTCCCATAGGCCTCGACCAAAACTGTCAAAGAAAATCAATTCAACAATTGTATGGAAGGGTCAAACAGTCAGTTTCTTTTTTCGATACGTCTTCCGTCTTCCTATACTGGGAAGACCATTCCAGCTTGCTGACAGCTGGTAGGACCTGGTAGGTGGTCAGTAAGCAAGGTCACAACGAGGTGAGAAGGGGATTCCCTACTTACGGCACTTGCTCCTGGGTTGCCATTCACCATGGGATGGACATATCATGTTAGACTTTTAATGATCTTTTAGATGTGAATCCCCACTTCTTGCTTGGCATGTCCCTATTTCTTGATGATCACTTACTCAGTTTCAGTGGTATACTTATGTATGCTTCATCTTCCTAATCATTTGTCAATCCTTTATGTCTTCTGAATTTGATGATACCTACCATTTTTGGGTTACATACTGATAAAATTTGATTATTGCATCTTCTTCAAATCCTTAGGAATCCTTCGGAATCCTTGGGAATCACCATGATATCCTGGTCCCATTCCAGGCAAAGGCCGAGAGCTCCACCGCAAGACGGAAGGAGGTCATGGCGAAGCTCATCGACTTCTATGGCGCCTGGGATGCCTGGATGATGCCGGATGCATTGCAATGGATGATGACTTGCTGGTGATATTTTGCTGGTTTGGAATCAGTTTGGAAGTGCGGATGTGCCGTTGAATTGTTGCAACTTTGGAGAAACAAAGAGAGAGAGACTGTCTCGCAGTTTGAGCTTCCAAACATGTTTCTGGTGTAATTCCTGAAAGGAAAGAGATTAGTGATTGATTCGCAAGATTTGGGAGCTATGTTAGTCATGCTTGAAAGTGGGAAGAAACAAGAAGCTTCTACACAAACATGATAAACATGTGCAGTCTTCACATGTTGTCTGCAACGCATGTGCCTCCAGTCCTGATTAAAGGGACGAAACGTCAGTGGAATGGATTCGAATGGATCTCTGCGACATCTGCGACTGCTGCGACTGCAGGCTTCACTTTGCATGGTCCCATCTTCAACTGCGATCCGCATCCAGGCAACATCCTGGTGGACAAGGAGACAGGAGCGCAGATGCAGCTGCCGGCTAAGAGTGGATTCGCCGAGTGGTCGAATCTTCCGAATCTTCCGAATGTCAAAAAAAAATCACCATTCAATGAATATCAATGAATTCAATGAATATCAATGAATTCAATTTCCAGAGTTGTTGAAACTGTTGGCCGTTTGGCATTAGGATTTTCTTGGGTTAAACCCCTGCGATGGCATCTCCCCCGGCCCCAATCTTGACCTGTGGATCCCCTCAGACTGATGTTGGCTGTGCCCTGGTGCGCGACCAGGACGTCTTTGTGTCTTGGACTGGGGCCAGGTACGTCAACTCTCTCAGCCCGAGCGAGCCTGGGCAGATGTTGGAGATAGAAATGCTTCGCATATCCAAAATGGGCTTGTGCCCGGTACCCTCTGGTAATTTAACATAGCTATGGAAAATGACCATAGAAATAGTGAGTTTTCCCATTAAAAATGGTGACTTTCCATAGCTATGTTAAATTACCAGAGGGTACATCACATCAATGGCCATTTCAGGAACCTAAATTGGAGGTACCTACCATATATAAGGCCTATTTTTCAGGCCTATGTAAGGAAATATCCCCACAAAATATGGCCTGGAATATGGTACAGTACCTCCATTTTAGGATCCTGGAATTCCCATTGATCACACCAAGGGTGTTTTCTCTTGGATGTGCCACTTTCTCCTCTGGACACTCTGGACACGGGAGATGAACGTTGAAATCTGGCGGACTATGGTGATTTCTTTGACCACAAATTGGCTGTGTGGCAAGATGGTGGGCAAAACCGCAAAGAGTGGGGAACTTAATGATGTTTTTTTGGGCCATTTCTGGGCCATCTCTGACTTCTCTGGAGCTTTCAACATCATTGAGTTCCCTCAAATGGATAGCGACGCAGTGAAGAACATGGAAGCTTCTACAAAAACTGTCCCATTCTTATTGACTCTGTCAGCATGATTGTTGGGTGTACGGTGGTGTATCTAGTTTTTGTTGCTTAAAGATGCTTAAAGTTTAAAGCATATCTCCATTGCTGTCAGATGAACCCCTACTGTACAATTACTGTACTACTTCTGAATAGGGTCATAATCCCAAGCAACGTCTAGTCCAATGATGGGTAGCTGTGTGTACAATTTATGTATATACATATATATATATATATTATGTCTATAGATCTGGCGCGGTACATCATTGTGGATTTCATGCCCTGCAAACTTTGCCGAGGATTTGCTTATGCTAAGATCTTCATGGCCGCCTTGATGGAAGATGTTCACCTCTTTGTCGAAGGCAAAGGGATGATTGTCCTTCCATCGATACCACTTGATCAATGGTTTCAACCACTGCCTAAACTGAATATGAACAATGATGAATGTAGATACCAGTGGAACCATTGATCAGCACCCCACCAAACTTGCTATTCTGCCAGCAAACAATTTTTTTCAACACGTTTTCCATAAAATCAGAGACATTCGCCTGGGTGGCTGCCGTTCTACCAGGCTGCCGCGCTCTGGACTTCGAGTTTGGGGACTTGGACGGTCCGCCCGATGCCACACCCATTGCCATGATCGGTGCCTTACGTCGCTCGGTAGGATGGACCTGTCTTGGCTTCAGTTTTTTCTGGGTACAGTAGATTGTGTGCTCAACGAAGAAGATCAGTTGATAAGTCGCACGTTGAGGGTACATTGGTATCCAACATGCGAGATGTGGTCAATTCTACAACAGTGGAATAGTGGAATATAAGTCTAAGTATGTCTAAGTAATATAAGCAACAAACACAGGAGCTCAACTATGTTGATTTGGAGATACAGGTGCCAAAGTGCAGAAAAATCTGTGACCTGAGGTTTTCTGCTGCGCGACTCCCGGCCAATTGCACAGTCGCGGGCGGATTTCGAGCAGCTGGAGCAGGTGGCGATTTGGGATGGATTTGCTGATGGCAACCACTGAGAGGACTTGCATGACCTGTGATATCTTGTAATTAGTCGTTTTTGCAATTTTTACCCTTTACCACACACTTGAAAGACCGCACAAAGTACATATCCACATGCACAATCCGTGTTTGTATGTGAGCACATTTACTCTATACTGATATTTGCTAAAGGTGGGTCATGTCATGATGTAAATGCATGAGATGGGCCTTATGTGCGTACTATCTATCTGGTTGTATCTGCTCGTTAAAACCTTTTTAAGAGTACAATATTCAGCCCTGTCAGAAATTGATCAAGAAGCCTGAGTTATTGTTAATGCAAAATTACATTAAACTACAAAGGTAGTTCCATCAAGCATGTCGCCATTCCCTTTCTCTCAAAGGTCTTTGGCAAGCTGGATGGCGAAACCAAAGCTATCCAAAAGGGCCTCTTGACATCGTTGATGAGACGGCCCCTACACACAATTTATATAACTTGGAACCTATGAATCTGCAATAATTTATATAACTTGGAGACTGGAAGAACAATTCGAGCTATAATCGAGATGGAGACACCGATCTCAGGATCTTCAACCAAGGGTCCTTGAACTCCAAGAGATAGAACATTTTAGAAACGGGTACGATACAACCCCACAAAATAGGCCCAATCCAACAGAAACAACAGTCAAAATCATTGGGATTGTTCGAGTTTTTTTGAGTTTCTGTTCTCTGCAGAACTCGCTACGACAGCTGAGGTGGGGAGCAAATCGTGAAGGGTCCCTTGATGCCTTTGACAAAGACGGCCTCCCGGCACTGTCTGGAAAAACTTGCGGAAGGCCACGATGTCTGTATGGGTCAACACTTCTTGCCTTCGGAACCACAAGTATACTGGATTATTTTTTAGTAATACCATGTGTTTTTGGATACTCGATGACTCTATGGCCTGTTTCCGGTTGATCCCTCCCAGGCGGATTTCCCCCCCGAGCCACCCAGGTCTCCTTGCTCTTTGAGGTGTCCAGTCGCCTGGAGGTCTCTTTACCTTTGATGCATCTCTTCGCCGGGCCGCCAATCTGTGGATGGTTCAAACAGTCAGGGGAACAGAAAGAACGGTCTCTCCCTCTCTCTCTATCTATATACTGTGTACATATATATATATAAGAATACTTATTATATATATATAATTATATATATATATATGATAATGTGATTCTCTATGATTTCTATACTATATGATTTCCTTTTTTTCGGGAGGCCCTGGGTCCTCAAGCAGTTGGATATATCTGTTGAGATTGAATGCGTGAAGAATAACCAGCCCGACTTAGTAAGCGCTTTAGCAGCCACACAATCATAGTTGTCAGCCCCGGCCCCTGCCCTGCCTTGCAAGCGGGTAGTTTTATGTTACCATTATGAACCAATCATCCCCCGTTATTGGCCCCCTGAACAGGTGGGGTTTCTGCCACTGGGAATCACTGGGATGCCTTGAGGTCTGCCATGGCTATCCCATGCTGTTGAAGGAGCAAGGCCACACCAATGTCAAGGCACACTGGGCAGTGGCTGTTGCTGGTGGGAATCCTTTGTAAGTTTCAGAACAAAACCAGAGAAGTTACCAAAAAAGATAGCTAACAAGCGGGATAGTTCATATTCAATGTGACCCATGTCAGCCCATATCTACAATCCGACCAATCATGGGAGGCGGGAGGGGCTATCACATGCCGGGCATGTTTCAAATTCAGTCTTTTCGTGGCCTGAAATCATTTTCCCCAATGACCTGGCAAGACTTGTCGTGAAGAGAGCTGCTAGCAGAATCCACTAATTTTGCTGCCTCAGGATTCTGTTCGAACATGAATGATACATAATGATACATAATGATCCATGATGATTCCCAACTTGAAGAATTGCATTGGTCTAGGGGTCCAAACCCAACTTGAATTGAGGACATTGAATTGGATGGGTTGAGGGGGCTCCATTGGCCCTTTTTCAAGCATCACGTGTCTTGAGGTGCAGCCTAGCATGACCAGCTTTACCTTGAAGTTGCCGGTGATGCAGCAGAGCTTGGGCTGCTTGCCTGTGTTGTGTTTCGTCTTTTCCCAAGATAGGTTTAGTATCATTTTGATGGTACCTGGTTTTTATGCATCTTGGTCCTGATGTCAAAACCATCTAGATGCCGAGAAAAGAGAAATCAGCACTAGAACCAGGAGTCTTGCAGCTGAAATCTCAAAGGCGTTGATTTTGAAGGAACCGATACATGGAGGTACCAAGTCTCGGCGACGGACCGAAGAGGCTGTCAAATGCTGTACCACTTTGAAGGACCTTTGAAGGCAGTCGGAACTTCCACTCAGCATCCAACAGCTACAACCAGGGAAATCGGATATCGATTGAAGTCGAGTGGATAGTTGTTATCTGATCAGACAGACCAGCATTTTCTGATGGTCACCATCAGTAGCAGCCCATCGCACCATGGTGCTGTTCCCAAGGCACTGGCTCTGACCTTGGCTTAGTCTCGAAGTTCTCCCAGCTGCTGCGGGCACTGCATGCAGATGGACACCTCCTGGGTGCCCAGCTTTGTGTGTTGGACCTGGCCACAGGTGCCATGGATGGTCTGTGTAGCTGCAGATTTTCTGGAACGGACTTTTCTGGAACTCTGCATGGGAGGATCATCAGAGTTAAGTTAAGTTGTTAAGTAGTTTTTTTTCCATCTCCCAGTGAAAGTTGGGCAACTGGATTTGGGCTATTGCAGATGGCCCTTTTTTTACGCCACCGGAAGGTGCGACTCTGGTGGATCTGGCGCTGGGGCATTCCTCTTGGCTGAATCCTCTACCAGCTGCTCGATTTTGACCAGGGACGTGGTGATCCCAAGCCCCAATGGCACCCTGGCCTTTCCCAGGTTACCACTGACACCTTGTTCAACATCTTGGAGATCTCAAAGATGTTCCTGTCTTTCAGCGTCCCATGGCTGCCGTTGCTAAAGGTGAAACTCTATTTTTGGAAAACAAATCTGAGATAAGGGGGTTTGTTGTTGAAGATACCTACTTCAATCTACAATTTTGTACGATATTTTTCAATTTTTTTTGGGGCTTTGGCTTTATTCCTCTGGGCATGGCCAAGGCCATGAGCATGTGGGATACATAAGCCGGGCAAGGCTTGCGGTTTGTATCAACATCTACTGGAATAGACCAACAACTGGAATGAACACCTAGAATACATCCCTTACCACACAGCCAATCCCCGGTTGCAAGTAATTACTAAACATGTCAGGCTCGCTTTGCAGCCCCAGGAGTGGTGACTTAAGGTGGACATGCCAGTTCTCGGAACATGTTCAATCCCAGCATCCAGATTTCGGTCGACCGAGGTGCTTCGGTTGGTGGAACAAGGACGTGTTTCGCTGAAAACGGTCCTGCAGGAGAGCTCGAAGGGCAAGGCTCAGCAGCCCGTACCATGTTGCACCATGCTGTACGTTACACAGTTATACATGGTTGTACCACAATCCTTCTGTCCACTCATCTCTGTGAAACTGGTGGGTGTGAAGGGAATTACCCGTTCTGACTCATTTTTTGGATTTCGTTTGACTCGGACAATCTGGTCAACGACAGGCGTTTTTTTTTGGGTGCTTCAACCATTAACCAGCTTAGATTTGCGACGCTTTTGAGGATCGAGCACCTTTTGCTAAAGTGGCAGTGGACGATCCGCTGGAATTGGCAACTTCCCGTTGCGCATTCTCCATATGTTGACCGGAAGATCCTTTTTTTTTTGCCACCCAATTTTGAACTATTTGCCACGTAACAGCCTTGATGGTTCTCTTTCACAGGTGTCCCTGGAAAATGCGCTTAGCCACACGTGCCTTTGCTGCGAGTCGTGGGGGCTGGAGCTTTGTGAAGCTTCCTTTTGGTAGCAGAAACTCTGCAACGGTTCACAAAGTCGTGATACAGAAGATTTCCTTTCCTTTTTTTCAGAATAGACCAAAGCATATGTGTATTATATATATATATCATACATATTATACATATTTGTAGGTGATTGGAATGCTCGATCTCAAGAAACAGGACAGACAGGAAAGTTACTACATACTTAGACTTGCATGAGTTGCGGGGTGTGCGAGCGCAATAGCGTTTGGGTTTTTATTGAACGATGTGACTCACGGTGTCTTTTCATACACCATTTCACAATTTCTCCCGCACCCCCCGTTCTGGTGAACTGGCTCCAAAATCACTTGCTTGCAAGAAAGTTCTGATCAGGTCGGGTCACTTGAAGCTGGCACCAGGTGCCACGAGTTGTGGAGTGGGCAACGACCTCGTTGAGGGCTGAACCACCCCAGGATGTTGTGGAAGAGTTTATGAGGAAAGATAAGGAAAGATGGAGCTTCGGTCAGCTCTGGTGACATTTTGTCAGAAAAATATAGAAAAATGTCAGTCATGCAAAGCATACAGACTCTTTTTACAATGTCTCTTCGCCCAGCATATTGCCAGGCCGTTGGCCATCGATCAAAATGATGAAACAGTCAAAGCTTGCACAAACCTGGTTTGTAGATGTTTGTAGATGTTTGTACATTTAGTCACTATTTTACCTGGTTTGTACATGAAAGTGACTAAAGCAAGTGCCCGGTAAAATTCCATGACCGGTAAAAACAGGGGCAGATTGGGCTCGGGACATCTTGGGACTCTCTGGCTGAATACAGGCGGTTCGGAGCTCTCGTTTCGGGATTTCTGCGACATGGACGTCTTGGCCAAGAAGATGGTCGCGGAAGAGCCCCTGCTGGCACCAGGCCCGCGACGCTGATGGTGGCGATGGAAGGCAGAAACAAGTGGAATAAGTCCTTGAAAAAGATGAACTATCAACCTTACAACATTGCCAACAAGTTGAGAAACTACTGTAACCGAATTAAGCAACAACTAAGACCTACTGAGACTTAGACCCTTCACTCAGATCTTTTTCAAAGAGTCCAACTGCTGCCTGAGCCCATGGGGTTGGTGCCAGGCATCAGACAACAGTTGCTTGGTTGCAGGGAGTGTACGTGAGTTCTGTTTGGGCACAATGGCACCATCCACAGGGTCAACTGACAAGGTGAGTTTCCGAGTTACTGCAATTTGTAGATACACAATGATACACACGTGGCCAGCTCCAAATGCCTCAGGTATCAGCACACAAGCTTCGGGCTGCTGGTGCAAGAGGCCTGTAAATTAGCCAACACCAACCTTTCTGCGGCCTGGAAGAGCTTTGCAGACGAGGTGCCGGCTGGTGTGGATGGCAGACGAGCAAGCATGCTTTATTTATAGGTCTGGGGGACCTGAATTGGATATCACTACTTTCCTACTTTCCTGGAACCCAAGCATCCATTTGGAGAACATTTTGGACATAGATCATATTGTTTCATTGTTGGTTGCAGAGTCAGAGTTGATTGGAAGTTACCCTCTGGTAATTTAACATAGCTATTGAAAATGGCCATTTATAGTTGATGTTCCCATTAAAAATAGTGATTTTCCATAGTTATGTTTGTTTACCAGAGGGTAGACTCTTGCAGGCCTCACATGAAGAACAAGGAAATTACACAGGTACAAATATCATGACATGATCTAAATTTCATAGTCTCCAGGCAACTTTCTGGTAGTCGTCCTACAAAACCCCATCGTTTTGTGGGGGGCTCCACTTTTGCAGGCCAACTTCCATTTTTGGTTAAACCCCCAATGTTGCTCAACGGGTCAAGTCATTCCCAATTGGTTCCAGAGTTTTTTTGGGTGGTCGTTCACCTCCGCAGGCGAATGCGACGCTGCTGTTGCACTCTCCTTCTTCTCCCTACGCCCAGCCGGTCTCACAGATGAGGAGATCCGAGATCCCACGTTCTGTCCGGTGGAGACTGTCCAGTTGAGTGCGAAAATTGATGGCTGCAACTAGGACTCCAAGAAACCACAAGATACCCCAAGTATGTTTCTGCTTTTGTGGGAATGAATAAGTAATAAGCATGCTTTGATCAAGGAGTCCACCTTTTGAGAACCAAACTATGCTTCGTTTCTGAATATTTTCTGCAAAGACAGCCCGTGAACCAATCGGAGTTGCCCAGCGCCTTGAATTGGGATGATCATCCAGCAGCATGTAGGGAAAATTCAGAAGTGAAAGACCAGAAATGTCACATGGTGTTTTGAACTGTGTACCGATGCATCTTAGTTCATAATGTGCATAAGCGTTTGTGAATGTCTACCTAGATACATATACATATACATATTCATATACATATACACATACACATACACATACACATACATACATACATACATACATACATACATACATACATACATACATACATACATACATACATACATACATACATACATACATACATACATACATACATCCACATACATACATACATACATACATACATACATACATACATACATCCATGCATGCATGCATGCATGCATGCATGCATACAGAATGGGCTAGCGCCCGGGTGCCGCCGACCCCCCTAAAGTTGGGGTGCTCGGCTGGCTAGGGGCATATACAGGACTTTTTCTGGACAGGGACTGATTACCAGAGTCCTTGGATTCTTCGATGTACTTCTAGGCAAGGCCATTCCATGCCCCAAGAGTTGCATAGCCCCATTTGCTTCAAGCTCGCAGTTCCCGCACATCTCCATGGTGTGAGTGGAAACCTTGGAAACAAACAGATCAAAAGTGGTCGAGGGGTTTGTTGCCTTAATGAAAATGACATCCAGTATTTTCGGAAACACACTACGAGTTTCAACGAACTATATGACTATATGCCTAGGACTTTTGGTTTGTCAATCATTGTTGATGTTTGATTCATATCATACACATAGGTCGAAAGAATGACAGTATTTACCAATCACGTGCTAACATGTACCTAATATCACAAACATATAGTATGACCAATGGACGAAGCAATCACCGTGCACATAACAATTTGAATATGTGTCAAAGAGCATGTTAATCAGATCCAACTCTAGAAGCGGACGGTGGCAACGACGCTTGTGGGGATGGTGGTGCTCATGGGTGGTCTACATCAGATCCCTTTGGCGGTTCATTTCGCGACCAGTGGTGCAGATGGCTGCTGAAGCATCAACAGCTCATCATCGGTAGCTTGGATCGTCTTAGATTCATCCACAGGAATAACTTCCCGCCTTCTTGCAGGAATAATGGCCGAAGCATGTTGCGGCGAAGCTTAGTTGATGACGGGCTGAACCCAAAGTACCAAACATTATGTCCAATTCAGGTGTCCAATCAGTGGGGGAACCCATATACTTATGTAGTATGATCAGGTCATGTTGGTGCCAGGGTGATTATGTTTAGGCAACGTGTCAGTAGAACGGATGGGAAAGATTACAAAAATGTATCATAGGTTTTGAACATAATATATACAGATATTGGCAAGAGTAACGCTATATTTGTTGAAGTTGGTTGATGGTTGATTGGGAACAACTCTCGGATGAAACTATTTGCCTTCAACCCTGAAGGTGTCCCTTGTGAATGGCCATGTTTACCGAAAGCGGCTCAGGTCGGTTCAGATTTCAGCTCTTGTCATCGCAGATTTCATGTTTGCGGTTCGAGACCAAGCCCTGAAGCATGTTTTTTTTTGCTCGTAGGATCTATTTGAGATTTGAGGATCGATTTCCATCTACATCCATCTACTATTGTGCACCGTGGGTGTTATTTTTCCTACCAGCAAGGTCTCGAAAAAATGGAACTCACCAGATGTGGATGTTATTCTTGAAGCGCCAGGGTGCCATGAATTGATGTTTGGCCCATGCCTCAGAGCGCCCCAGGCTGTGGAAACAGCGCTGGCGAGGCTGCTGCTGCTCTGTGTCGATGTCCCCAGCGCTACCCTGCTTAGTGTGGCGAAGGTTGCTCCTTGGCTGTCAGTATGGGGCGGAGTTGGCACGGGTATGCACACATTTCTGTGTAGTTGAGGGGTCTCCACCGATGGCAGCATTGATTGCAGATTGTTTTGATCTTGCGGCTGATCCTGTATGGATGTGATTCATGGCAAAGGGTTGTAGCCGAGAATCGCAGCTGGAAACCTTCCGTAGCCCTGGCTCGCCCAATTCCTGCCAATCGCAGCGTTCGGTGCCTGTCATGAAGTTGCAATGCAAGTTGCTTTCTTCTGCTTCGTCCAATTTGCGTTCCCTCTGGTCTTCGAAGTCGGTGGTTGACATTGCGGAGCATTTTCGGAAGGCAGGGTATGGTGGATATAAGTTGTTGTCGGTTGTAACATCTGACGCATGTTGGGGTAGCCTCGCGCAGGCCTAGGGCAGGCATTGTTCACATTGTGGCATGGACGTGTGTTGCTTGCTTCACGTCGGCTGTGGGTGTGTCCAGGAGCTTGGACTAGAGGTGCAGCTGGCCTTTTCATCGGAGCGGCCAAGCTTGGCCGATGTTGTGACAACGGTATCAGGCAGCCCCAAAAGCCTTGGCGAAGGCCGCGAGCAAGGCCAAGGCAGGGGATGGGAGCGTAGGAAACGTGGGCGAATTGGGGCTTGGGGCTCGAGACTGCTTGGTTCGCTCGAGAGTCTTGCCCATGGGGATGAAATAATTGAGATCTGAGGAAGTAGGGGCTGAGAGGTTCGAATGTTGGAATGGATTGCCCAGTTTCAAGGCAATGGCGGTGGCGGAAGTTTCAAAAATGGGACGTTGGTTGTTGTGAATCAGGGATGGCAGAGCGAAGCCGCTGATGGACTGAAAGGTGATTGATCACTCTATCTAGTTACCTAGCTGTCTATCTATCTAGCTATCTATCTATCTAGTTATCTAGCTGTCTAACTAGCTATCTATCTCTCTATCTATCATTTGTTTCATCTATTTCAGCCATCTATCCATCGATGTATCTATCGACCTATTTATCAATCTATAGACGTCTATCTATATCTATCGATGTATCTGTCTATATCTATCTGGGTCTACGCATATCTGTTTTGTGCAGTTTCACTTCGAAATGTGCTTTGCGGCACAACGGCGTGCACTTTATCGACGAGCATGGTGCGTTTTGTAAATTTTGACTTCGAAATGTGCTTCGCGCCACAACGGCGTGCACTTTACCGACATCGCAGCTCCCAAAAGTGGTCCAAGCATGGTGCGCTTTGTAAATTTTGACTTCAAAATGTGCTTCGCGCCACACTCATGTGCCTTTTTTTGACATCGCAACTTCTAAAAGTGGTCCGACCCCGGTGTGTTTGCTACATTTTGACTTCGACATGTACTTCGCGTGACAACGGCGTGCAATTTTTCATCTCTCCTAAGCTCTTGCCAGTTGGCTCCGCACCCACCGCTCTAGCGAGCCTACTTTTCAACTTTCCGGAGCCACAAATCATTGGGAAAAATCAGAATTTGGCGACTTTCCTACCTTGTCGCGCATCTGCATCTTCTCTCTTCTGACTCTTTCTCTTCCATCCTCTTCTCTCTTCTACTCTTTTCTTCTCTCTGCCTCTTCCCCGTCTCTGCTTGTCATTTGTCCATATTGTCGGAAGTTTGACTTCTAGACTTCCTTCGATTATGGCTCGTCCAACTAGGGCAAAAACACACACGGAGGCGAAGCCCGAAGCCCAAGCGATGCCAAAGGCCAAGACAGTGCTGCCAAGGGTTCCGCTCCACTGCAGCTGCGGTGCCACAACTGACACCGCAACGTGGGGCAGATTCCTGTACTCCATACGTGGAGAAGAACGCGTTGCTGAGGGAGAAAAGTGCGCCTTATGCGTAAACTTTGTGCCTTGACTGCGTCTCATTTGAGGTATGGTCAAAACTCGGGTAGGGTAGGGCCTTTCCTTTTTTCCCTTTCCTCCTTTCCCTTTCTCTTCCTTGCCTCTTCCGTTCCCTCTTCCTTTCCTCTTCCGTTCCTTTTCCTCTCCTCTCTTTTCCTCTTCTCTCTTTTCCTCTTCCATTCCTCTTCCTTGGCACTTTTTGGGCAAAAACCCTCCAAAAGCAGTACCCTATTTTCGGGAACCGAGCGAAAATGCGGAGTGCCGACAGCAGCTGTCTGAGTTCCTGTGTAGATTTGCACTGGATAACGTATTCCGGTCTGATTCAATACAGCCAAGGCACGGGGCATGAAGAGGAAAGGCCAAAAGAAAGTGACGGCAAAGACGAGGGCTCAGGAGTTCGCGAGAGCAAACGGAGCACTGCAACAGGCACCACATGTGACCGTCCTGGTAAAGCCTTTTTTTGTGGACCTTTTCCCAAGAGTCTTACAGTTGCCATTGAAGGCAAAAGGGCTTCTGCAAGCCGTGGAGGATATGCTGCTGAACGCAGCCGCAAACTCCGGCCAAGACGTGAGAGCCTTGCTCCAGGCAAACACAATGTCAGTGTTGTGAAGGTAACTGTTGTCGAGATTGCTGTTATGAGGGTCAGTTTTGTTCATGTAGCTTGCCAACCGTCGAATTAAGTTCTGGTCGCAGGATGTGTCAGTCAATTTAGACAAGAACCGTCAAGTCACGCATCAGGATTTTTCCGCATGCTAATGCAATGCTTCCGTGACAGGGTTTTTGCTTGCAGCATCGTCTCCCTAGCTCCGCCGTCCAGGATGAAGATTGACGAGTGAGTTCCGCAATCTTCGATGCCTGCTTGGAAAATTGGATTGTCTGAACGTAATGAAATACAGAATTGACAGCATTTCAAATGGTTTTGACATTTACAACGTTGCAGGCCCTCGGTGCCGCGAGGCCGTGGCCCCCAGTCACTCGGGAAATTTACTTTCGGGCGAAAGAATGTTGCTACTTCCAAAGGCTGCAGCAACTATGCGACTGCTAAGATTCAACCTGTTTCGTAAATGCAGAACCTGGATAAAGAGCCGACTTCAGAGTTGCTGCAACTTGCTAGAAAACAAACTGCAGCTTCCCCTCCGGATGCACCACCGTGATCTAGATCACAGTGATTAAATTGATCAGCGTCATCAAGTACCTGGAGTAAACTTATGTTGTCTTATGTTGAGATACCTTGATATACTAGTACTTTGTATCCTGGAGTGACCACTGATGCTGTGGCTTGATCATTGCCGCATTTGGTTCCGCGTTCTTCTTGCAATTATTGCTACCACGGCCAGACATGATGGTTGATCATTGCCTAACAGTGATGCTTGCCGCTGCTCGGAGTTGTTTGGGAAATGAGACTCAATCATGCTTGTTGACTTGCATGTGCCACCACCTACACGAGAGGGCCACTGAACCGCAATGATCTTCATAGATCACGCAGATCATGCTGCAGGATTTGCTGACGGATAGACATGATAGACCCATTTCCTCGATTTGGCAGCATGAGCATGAGTCATCGCAAGTATATCATCATAAGTAAGGTGGTAACGCAGAAAATTGTATACACCATCTCAAGTTGGGCGCCAACATGACCAACCCCCAACGGCACGTCTATGTTAATAGTCCGAGAGTCCAATATGATATTATCAGATTGTTGTCATATACTTACTTGTTACCATTTCTTATGAATATTGGAGTTTCTCATCAATTTGAGTCTTAGAAAACATCATTTTTTCGTGTTTATTCTGTTTGATAGCCTAGAATCTCTAGAATCTGTATCCTCCCGTAACCTCCCGTAACCAAGCTAGAATCTGAGTCTAGAATCTCTAGAATCTGAGTATCCCGTAACCTCCCGAATCTCAACCTCCCCGTAACCTCCCGTAACCAAACTAGGTGCTGGTATTGGCCATAGGAAAGGGAAAGGTGCCCGACATATCGTGTAGCTGTGGTGAAGGCTGCAGAGAATGGTGCGTAATCTTTCGAAGGCATGGGCTGGGCTCATGCATGCATTTCTTGCCGCAGCAACAGCTTGTTTGGTGAGTGAAGGTACCCGAAGCCATGGGTTGTTTCAAGAAGGCGACGGCGCCTATGCCGACTACACCGGCTTCGACGCCATCTACGACGGACTTGGCTACGCTGGTGGCGGTGAATCCAGTGCCATTGCAACCCATGTGTACCATGGGCAGGATGACATTCTTGTTCGGCCACACTCCGGGCAGCTCGGACCCGGGCAGTTTGAGGGATGGGGTGGGCGTTGTGGGCTTGTGTGTCAATCGGCTTGTGTGGCTAGGGTGCTGGTCGGTGGCTGCTTGCGCAACTGAGGTCGTTACCCCGCTCTGAAGTTCATCATCAGCGGCAAGCCCACGGAGTCTGGGGAGGTGCCGCAAGTTCTGGTGAAGGCAAACATAAGGCCATCCGTGGTACCCGAGTTGGATTCTTTGCTTCTGTTGCAGGAAGTGCTCCTGAGAGAGTGCTGGCGAAACGCCAGTGGTGTTGTTCCGGAGTCGTTGGTGGTGCCCGGGCTTTCTGGCCGAGAGATAGCTTTAAGCCTTCCGGGGCCAAAGCGTGGTCGGGATTCAATTCAGCTTCTTGGCCTTGTGGCTGGGTGGTGTTGGAGGGCGTGGGAAGGAGGTAAATTTCATACACGATCACAATCATACATGGCTCATACATGCACATTGGGGAAGCAGGCGACCCATTGACAGCTTACATTGCGTTAACGCGGGTCCAAGACAGGCATGGTTTGTTTGTGTACAGACCGTTCCCTGCAGCACCATTTCAAAAAGGGGCAAAAGTAGGGCGGGAATTGCTGTTGCGGTTCTGGGGTGGTGAAAAAATGGATTGGAGCGCGCTGCGAGCGAAATACCGAGACGAAAGAC